>SKEU01000043.1_pt1 | contig 127940 bp, 93 predicted proteins | sample 4819571 | NCBI WGS metagenome assembly SKEU01 (sample SAMN11008801, study PRJNA524170) | human gut metagenome | biome: Human fecal sample; material: Feces; isolation source: fecal sample from pouch patient p8, p16 | host: Homo sapiens | place: Israel: Tel-Aviv | collected 2015-06-23
TCCTGTTCGCCCCCTTCGGGGACGATAAGAGAGTATCTGTGACTATCCGCAGGTTCCATTCCCTTCGGTCATTCCACCCGCGGTTATTCACATTCGCCCCCTTCGGGGACGGTAGAATGCTACTTGCAAAACTTCAGTAAGTAATTTGCAAATAGAATAACAAAGGGCAAAAGCATTTGACATCTAATGCTTTTGCCCTTTTTTAACGTACTAAAAAACGGAAGCCACTACTTTATCACTGATGAATCTTCTCCAGCATAATTTCAATCAATCTCGGCACACCGTAATTTTCTATATCACTTTCCTTAATCCAGATGTAATCATCGGGAAGAGAAGGACGCTCCTCAACCTCCAGCAGATAGAAATCGGCAAGAAGAATGCGATGGGTCAATACATGCTTCACATCCTTTGCCAGCAATATCGGATCCTTCACGAAAGAAGGCAATTCCTTCATATCCGATATATTATACGGCTCCCACAATCCCTGCCAAATATCCCCTTCACCACGACGATGAATCGCAATCCACGATTCAGCCTCTGTATGTTTTTCAGCCTCAGCATAATTTTCAGCCTCAACTTGCGATTCCAAAGCTGGTGCCTTATATCTGATATACACATAAGAGAGATGACGGGTCTTCACCTTCACCGTCTTGTTCTTCACTGGCAGTTCCTCTACCCTGCCGTTTCGCAAAGCCTCGCAGGTTTCTGCAAGCGGACAAAGAAGGCATTTCGGAGATTGAGGGGTGCACTGAATGGCACCGAAATCCATCATTCCCTGGTTATAGGCTGCTGCCTCTGAAGCAGGCAACAGCGATTGCGCCAAAGCCGCAAACTCCTTCTTTCCCTGGGTGGAATTGATGGGTGTATCGATTCCGAAATATCGGGAAAGCACACGATATACATTGCCATCTACCACAGCGGCTGGAAGATTGAAGGCAAAGGAGCCGATGGCAGCGGCTGTATAATCACCCACTCCCTTTAACGATTTAATGCCATCCAGCGTATTAGGGAATTCACCCAAAGCCACGATTTGCCTGGCAGCGGCATGAAGATTGCGGGCACGGGAATAATAGCCCAAGCCCTGCCAGAGCTTCAAAACATCATCTTCGCTGGCTGCCGCCAGGTCTTCTACATGGGAATAGGTTTGCATAAAGCGCTCCCAATATTCCCATCCCTGGGCAATGCGGGTTTGCTGCAGGATGATTTCGCTGAGCCAGATGGCATAAGGGTCGCGGGTTTCGCGCCAAGGCAAATCCCTGCCGTTTTCACGAAACCAACGGAGTATTTCAGTTGAAAAAAAAGAGTTATTAATCATTAATTAAGCTTTTGCCCTTTCAGGGCGTATTTCTATAAACAACTATAACCCAGGGCGATGCCCTGGGCTAGGAGCTTCTGCCCTTTCAGGGCGTTACATTCTTGCTTCGGTCCTTTTAGCGGATTGCAAATCCGCAATAGTTACTCATACAGCGGCGGATTGCAAATCCGCCGAAACTGCAAATCCGCCGAAACTGTTCAAAGTAATTACTGCTCCGGATATTGCTCGTAAATCTTCAAGCCGAATTCATTGGCAAGCGCATAGGCATGCTCCATGATGTCGGCAAGGATATGCTCGTAATTAACCCATACCTTATCCTTGATGAAGAAATAGAATTCGATAGGAAGACCGCACTGGGTGGCCTCCATGTGGCGCACCATCAAGGTCAACTCCGTATTCACCTCAGGGCGTTGACGCAGATATTTCTCCATGAATTTACGATAAAGCTGAAGATTGGTTGGAGCCAGAGCAGCAGGATTCAGCAGGTCAGCCCCTTCCTTAATACCCTCTTTCTCCAATTCCGCATCAGATGGAACTGCCGATTCGGCAGAAATCTCAGAAACATGAATACCATCCTTTGCCAATGCCTTCTGAAGAGTTTCCTTCAACTTAAAGGAATCCTCCGTGGCGAAATGCTTGGCAAGCAAGGTCTGCTTCAAGGCCTCATCCACTAATCGCACACTGCGGAAATCGAAGTAAACCACTCGCTTCACTCTTCTTCCCCCACTCTTCTGCATACCAATCCAGTTCTGGAACGAACCGTTCACCAGCGTGGCTGGCGAAATGGTAACGATGGTGTTATCGAAATTGCGAACCTTCACCGTGGTGAGCGACATCTCTTCTACAATACCATTGGCATCCACCGACTTCACTGTAATCCAGTCGCCCTTGTGGAGCATATCATTACTCGTCAGTCTGACACCGGCAGCCAATCCGAGGATGGTATCCTTGAACACCAACATCAGCACAGCCGAGGTGGCACCCAAACCGGCAAACAGAGTCATTGGATTCTTACCCAGCAGGATGGCTACCACCACCACTCCTGCCACGAAGAGCATCAATATTCTGAGCACACCGCAGAAGGTGTGGAAATACTGCTGGGCCGAAGACCGGCGCTCCTCGCCGTTCTCCAATCCCTTGAACGAACCGATGAACACCAATGCCGTACGCACCGACATCACCACGATATAGATGCCCGTGGCACGCTCCAGTATCTCCTTGAATATAGGATATTCCAGATAGATGAGCGGCATGAGCGACCATATCACCACAGCCGGAACGATGTGGCAAGCCGAGGTGAGCACCTTCCTGTTCAGCAACACATCATCCCAAGAAAACTCCGTCTTCTCCGTAATCTTCGAAATCAGCGGAACCAATATCTTGCGACAAAGGAAATCGCTCAGCATCGCCAGCAACACAGCGATGATGGTGAGCAATATATGACGAAGCATAGGCACGTAATCACCCGTGATACCCGCCCATGTTATCATTGAATCTACAAATTTTCTAATTTCCTCCATAAGCCATAAACAGTAAACTATAAACTATTAACTGTAAACTCTCAACTATAAACTATCAACTAAAGTCACGGTTGGCACAGCAGCTTGCAAACCTTATCTGCAAAGTTTCGGGCATTGCTGCCATGCATGATACCATTATTGATAATAGAGAAGCAAAGCTCATGTCCATTGGCTGCAGTGCAATAACCAGCCAGCGAGATGATGCCCGTCAGGGTGCCCGTCTTAGCCTTCACATTGCCGTGGGCACTGCCGCTTCTCATACGCTTCTTCAGGGTGCCATCCACGCCCGCTATAGGCAGTGAATGAATCAGATGCTGCTTGATGTTGTCGTTGCGGAAGGCATAGCGAAGCATCATCACCTCCAGTTCGGCACTCAGATAGTTGTAGAGCGAAAGTCCCGAGCCATCAGCCAACTTATAGCGTGATGCATCCAAGCCCAGTTTCTGGTTGATAAACTGGCGCTCCACACTGCGGGCACTCTTGGCACTCGCCGGACGATTGCCCGTAGAAGCCGCTATCTGATAATACATGCTCTCGGCATAAAGATTGTCACTCTCCTTCATCATCTTGTGCAGCACCTGGTCCATGGTGTGGAAACGGGTACAGATGGTGAAGGCATTGGTAGGACAGGTCTTGGTAGAGGCATACATCTCCTCATACTCGATGCCCGCATCCTTCAGTTTAGCCAGGAATCTATCCATAAAGATATCCTTCCTGGAGAACACCAAAGGCGAAAGCACCGGGTTGTCATCATCCCAGCACCAGCCTTCGCCCAACAAATCAGAATCCTTCATCGAGCGGTCGGCATACACCTTGCCACGGATGGTATCCACACCCATCTCCTTCAGGCTATTGACAAATGCCGAGAGGTCATCACTGTTGAAACGGGGATCCATGCCGCCCACACAATATACATCGCCATGGAGGACACCCTCCTCGATAGTTCCCGTATATTTCAGTTGGGTTTTAAACTGATAGGACCCGCCCAACTTGTCCAGCGCCGTGATGGCGGTAAGGAGCTTCATCGTGCTAGCCGGGCGCATCAGCTGGCGCTCGTTGTGCTTGTAGATGCAGGAGTCAGCCTCCAGATCCCAAACCATGATACCCACCTGCGAAGTTTCAAACATCTTGCTTTTCAGCAGATTGTCGATACCCACCTTCACCGATTCCGGCCAAGGCAATCTCAGCGTATCGGCAGCCAGCGAGTCTAACATCGTGGAGTCAGCCACTTCCGTGTCGTCCTGAGTCTCCACCACTTCATCATTCGTCACATTCTGAGCCTGCATAGGCATTGCCATCAGCATTGCCGCCATCAGGCTCAACATCATATATCTTATCTTTTTCATTGTCGTTTTTTAATTTCTTTCTCGAAAGCCTCTTCGTTGTCCGGCTGAATGGCCACCATGTTCTTGGCTCCGTATTCTATCACCACGCAATGGTCCAGGCCCATGAATGCCTTGGTCTGATGCACGCTGATGATGTCGCACACGGGTACATTCCTGTTCGATGAGAACCTGCCTTCATTGATGATGAGATATTCCATCTCGTCGTCCCTGTCGATAGGTTTCACCTTCTTAAATGTATAGGTGGTGTTCAAAATGCGCTCTATCATGCCCACGATGATGATGGCCAGGAAGATGCCGATAATCGCCATCTTGACCCAGAAGAAATATCCGGCAAGAAGGGCGAACACTGCCACCCCGATGCGAGCCGTCACCGAGAAGCGCTTGTGAAAAGTTCTATCTGCCATACCTATTCTATCCTATTCTGTTAAAAAGTCATTTTCAATTCAATTATATCCGCAAAAAAGTCATTTTTTACTACCTTTTGATAGTCTAAAAGACTATATTACCTTAAATTTCGCTGCAAAATTACAAAAATTCCCTCTCTTATTACTCATTTTAAAGAGAAATTAGTAATTTTGCAACGAATTAAGAATTAATTCCTAGAGAAAGCGGCTTTTTATGCAAAGAAAAGGTCTCTTCTTATAGATAGAAATTAGATAAGAATAAACTCAGATGGTTTATAAGTATGATTTTCTGATTATCGGCTCAGGAGTTGCCGGTATGAGTTACGCCCTGAAAGTAGCCAGAGCGCATAAAGGTAAAGTGTGCATGATTTGCAAAACCTCTCTCGACGAGGCGAACACTTCATTTGCACAAGGTGGTGTTGCGTCAGTTACCAACTTGGAAGTGGATAACTTCGACAAGCACATTCAAGACACGATGATTGCTGGTGATTACATCAGCGATTACAATGCTGTAAAGCAGGTTGTCACCATGGCACCGAAGCAGATTGAAGAGCTCGTGCAGTGGGGTGTTAACTTCGACAAGCAGCAGGACGGCAAGTTCGACCTCCACCGTGAGGGCGGACACAGCGAGTTCCGCATCCTTCATCATGCCGATGATACGGGTGCTGAAATACAGCGCGGGCTGATGGAGGCTGTGCGCAACTGCCCTGACATCGATATCAAGGAAAATCATTTCGCCGTGGAGATTATCACCCAGCACCACTTGGGCGCCCGTGTTACTCGCCGCACTCCTTATATCAACTGTTACGGAGCCTACGTGCTGAATCCCGAGACCCAGAAGGTGGATACTTATCTGAGCAAGGTTACCGTGATGTGTACCGGCGGATGTGGTGCCGTTTATCAGACTACTACCAACCCTGTCATCGCCACGGGTGATGGCGAGGCTATGGTTTACCGTGCCAAGGGTACCGTGGCCGATATGGAGTTCGTTCAGTTCCACCCTACAGCCCTCTATCATCCGGGCGAGACTCATCCTGCCTTCCTCATCACCGAGGCAATGCGTGGATACGGTGGCATCTTGCGTCTGCCTAACGGCGAGAGCTTCATGGAGAAATATGATGAGCGCCTGAGTCTGGCACCTCGCGACATCGTGGCTCGTGCCATCGATAAGGAGATGAAGATTCACGGATTGGATCATGTATGCCTGGATGTTACCCACAAGAATCCGGAGGAGACCAAGCGTCACTTCCCTAACATCTACGCCAAGTGTCTGAGCATCGGCATCGACATTACCAAGGATTACATCCCTGTGCGTCCTGCCGCTCACTATATGTGTGGTGGTATCAAGGTAGATTTGAACGGCTGTTCAAGCATCAACCGTCTCTATGCCCTGGGCGAGTGCTCATGCACCGGTCTGCATGGTGGCAACCGCCTTGCCAGCAACTCGCTCATCGAGGCAGTGGTTTATGCCGAGACGGCTGCCAAGCACAGTCTGGAGCATGTGGATGAATACGATTTCAACGAGAAGGTTCCTGCCTGGAACGACGAGGGTACCCTGACCAACGAGGAGAAGGTATTGATTACCCAGAGCGTCAAGGAGGTGGGCGAATGCATGAGCAACTACGTGGGCATCGTGCGCAGCGACCTTCGCCTAAAGCGTGCCTGGGACCGCCTCGACCTTCTTTACGAAGAGACCGAGAATCTCTTCAAGCGTGTCAAGGTGAGCAAGGAGCTCTGCGAGCTCCGCAACATGATCAATGTAGGTTACCTCATCACCCGCATGGCAATAGAGCGCAAGGAGAGCCGTGGTCTCCACTATACCATCGACTACCCTGTTCACGCTTACGACAAGAAAGATAAATAAAGAATAGAAGAAACATAAAAAAAGCTCGGATGCGATTTGCATCCGAGCTTTTTTCGTTTATCAGATCTGCATCCGAGTTTTTTTCGTTTATCTCGTCAGCGAGAACTTGATGCTCAAGCCGAAGTCCTGCGTGGTCGTCGGATAACTGCTGCTCGAAAGCAGCGGGGTGTTGGTCTGACGATCGTAGTAGAAACTCATGGTGAGCAACTTGCTCAGGGTGTAATCGGCAGTGAAGCTGAACTTCAAGGCATTGTTGCCACTGCTGGCGCTGCTCGTCATCGAAGCGATGTCGCGGACGATGGCTGCCTGCTTGCGGAAGCTGAAGTCGGCACGGAGATTGAGGTCGTGGTTGGCACCCTTCGACTTCTGCATGCTCTTGCTGTCCTGCTGATTCTTCTTGCCCGTTCTCTTCACCTTCTTGGCTCTAGGACCAAAGAGGTCGAAGTCGTTGATGCGGTAGCCCATACCTATCACCCAGTCCTTGCTCAAGGCCTCGTTCACCTGGATACTCGTCATACTGAGGTTCAATACGCGGGTCTGGCGATACTCAGCCTTCAGGGTCATGTTGTTGTTAAACGTCATATCCATTCCGAGCAATGGCGAGAAGGCCTCGTTGATGCTCACCTGCGATACGTTGAACATGCTGCTAGGCGATGGATTGCCCGTTGAGGCATCGCTGATGAAGCCCAAGCCGTTCATGAATTCCTGATAGGTACTGAAACTGTTATAGCTGCCCACCGCATATACACTCTTGTAACCATGATTGATGTTCACACTCTTGAAGTGGTCGCAGAACCAAGGCAACTTGCCGAGTCCACTGTAGCGGACAGTCCAGTTTGGCAACAGGCGGCTCAACGTTGGGAATATCGAGAGCGAACCGCCGCCCATCGATGTATAGGCATTGAGGAAGGCAGGAATCATCACATCACCACTGTACTTGTTAACCGGGGTGCGGGATGCATCAAACTTACCTCCGCTCAGTTCAGAACCAGCCGGATAAACCGCTCCGGCATACTGCGCCTCTACTTTCTGACGGAAGCCTTCTAACGAGTTGACAAACTTCTCGAAGGTCTTGCTCTTGTAACCACTGTTGGCATTGCCCATTCCCTCGAAGGCTGAACCCAGCGAGATGGTAGTCATCTGGAAGGTTCCGCTCTGGGTAGTCGGCGTGCCCTCATACATATACTGTATACTCTTCTGCGTAGTCTTCGAGTGGGTGGCAGAGAGGTCGATCTTGAAATCCTTTACAGGTTCCAGGGTGGCACGGAACTGCCAGTTGTCGGTCTTGCTCGTCGTAGCCGGCGTTGCGATGGAATCGTTGAAGAGCAGCCAGTCGTTCTCCCTAGCCTTCTGGATATAATCATCGTCAATCATACCAAAGGCAAAGTCAAGTCCCGGTGCCATCTGTCCCACCTTCTTCTGTCCGAAGGCATCGCCCACGCTAGGGGTGAAGCCAGGCAGGGTCATCTGGTAGCTGTTGCGATAGGTGAAGCTCACCTTGCGCACCATCATCGCCAGACGCGATGCAAACTGGGCAGCCTTGTACCACTTCTTGTTGTCAAGCGGCTCCTTCGGCAGAACGGTCAGTTTCAGCTTCAAGGCACTATCCACCTTCGAGAGAAGCTTAATCTGGTTGTTATCCACCTTTTTATATTTGAGGTGGAACATCTTGCCATCTGCCGTCTTCGCCGATACGATGAGGCGCTTGCTGTTCTTGCCATGCTTTACCAGCAGGGTGGTATCAGGCAGGAGGGTCACTTCCTTCTCAAAAGCCTTTTTGTTCTTCGGAAGCTTCTTTGCCAGGTCGTTTCTGCCCTTATCCTTGGCGTTGGTCTTGGCGTTCTTGCCATTCTTCACGTCCTTGCCGTCGGTCTTGGCAAGTTCCTTGCCGCCATTCTTCTCAGCCTCTTCCTTCGCCTTCAGCTCCTCTTCCCTGGCTTTCGCCTTGGCCTTCTTTCTGTCTTCCTTCTCCTTCTTCATCCTAGCCAGCTCACTCCTGCTCTTGGAACGTTCATACTTCTCGTTCACTTTCTTGAGGAATGGGATGTGATTGTAGAGACGAACCAGGTCTAAGTTGCCGTTCAGGGTTACCTCGCGCTGGCTGTTGATGGTATTGCCATACGAGTGGCCTTCTTCATCTTCCATGCCTCGCTCCCACGAATAGTTGGCGCTGTAGTTGGCATCGGTGTTCAGCCAGTCGAAGACTGGAAGCAGATTGAGCGGCACCTTATACGATGCCGTGAAGTTCTGACTGTAGTCAAGCGGTGTACCCCAGCTCTTCACGCTGTTCCATACCGAACTTCTGTAAACCGAGTCTTTCCAGGCATGATACTGGTCGGCATAGAGGTCGGTGTTCACTTCCGGATAAGGCACATCCACCTGTGCATGGGTAGCACTCTGGAAGTTCATGTGCAGGTTCTTGGTCAAGTCCCAGCGCATGGAGAACTCTCGGTTCCAGAGGAACTGGTCGCTATAGGTAAGCGGCAGTTGCGAATTGAGCGCACTCTCCATATCGCGCTCCTCCAGCTCGTAGGTCTCGTGCGTCATCTCCGTATTGAAGGCGATGTTCTGAGGCAGCCAGTTCAGGCCGAACCGCTTCAGGATGTCGAGCCACTTGCTCTTGTTCTTGAGTTTCTTGAATGGCTCCCACGATTTATACACAGGAGTCCAGGAATAATCCAGGGCACCTCGCCAGTTGTCACGGTTCTCATAAACCGTGGTCTCGCCGGTGGTACGCTGATGCGCATGACTGTAGGTCAGCGAGAAGTTGGCCGGGTCGTACGGCATCGGATGGCCCTTGGTGGCGATACCCACACGGGCATTGGAAACAGAGAAGTTGGTCTGCGTCACCTTGGTTACGGCGATGTTCTCGATAGAGTCTCGCTCTGCCTTCGAACCGGTGGCATCCAGAGCATCCTTCAGTTCCATATCGGTATCCAGCGGATTATACTTCGGTGAAGTCTTCTCCTTGGTCACACTATAATATAAAGGTATGCTCACCTTCGCCTTGTCTGGGAAGAACTTACCCATCTCCAGCGATGTGGTTACACTATAGGTGCCATAGTTATCGGTGCTTCGGCTTGCCACGCCGTCTTCCAGTCCGCCAAAGCCCTCGCTCATATATCTTCCGGTAGCATTCACGCTACCGAAGTCAGAGAGCTGCACATTGAGGTTGGCATTGGCTGCCCAACCGCCCTTGTTGTTGTGCTCCAGCAGTCGGAGCTCGTTGATCCAAACTTCTCCACTCTTCTCCTCGCCCGAGTTGTTGCGCACACCGATCATCATCGTCTTCACCTCGCCCAGGGTAGGATTACCCACGATGGTGAGCTTGTTGTTCGGATGGTTGGCATCATACATGGTATAAGGTGCCATATAGGAAGCCAGGCCCTGTGCCTTCGCCTTGTTGCGCTCCTTCTTCAGGCTGGTGAAGACGCTGAGCGCCACATTCAGCATGTTCTCCTCTGGCCATACCTTCTTCTTGTCGGCAGTGCTGTTCCTTACATATTTGCCAGGTTCAGTCACCTTCAGCGGAATCTCATACTCATAGTAGTTGTTCTTATAGTCACTACCCAGACGCAGGAACACCGACAGCTGATTATCCTTCAGGTTGGTGGTGTTCTGCTCCAGGGCATTGGCATGGGTGAACATCTGGATGCGCTTATACTGGCGCAAATCGATGGTAGAGTTCTTGTAAACCGCCTTTGCCTCGCCATTGCTCAGGTTCTTGACCACCATGCTCAGCGCCTGCTCGTTGGCCTCAACCAGCTGTGGCTGACTAGGGTCTTTCTCTCGCTCAATGCCAGGAGGCAGCACGTAGTTCACCGGTGTCTTCTCGGCATTTTCCTCCAGACTCACGGTGCTCGCCTCCAGGGTTCCGCCGCTGGCAGCTCCCAATGGCTGGTCGTAGGTGCGCCATTTGCTCATCACCAGGTCGAGGGTTCCGAATCGGAGCACCACCGGCTTCTTGAAGTTGGTGAGGAACATGCGCATGAAGCGGATGCTGGAGAAATCGTTGATGTTGCCCTGACGCTTCTCAAACTCATCCACAGGGATGCGGAACTGATACCAGGTTACTGACGACTTCGTATTGTCGCGCCACGTCTGGCTGTACTCTCGCTTATCCACGATGAAGTTGCTGCCCACCACGAGATCTTCCGGACGGATGCTCACGTGATACTGGTAGTACTTCTCATACTCGTTGAGCGTATAGTCCTGATTGATATCTTCCACATCAGGGGTGGTTTTATAAGATGTATCATAACTCTCTGTACGGCTGTCGCTATCCGGCGAGTTGCCCTGAGGGTTGTTGATATACTTGTATCTGTCCAGGATGGATGTCTTCTGCTGATCCCAGTCGGAACCACGGAAATAGTGGTAGTCATCACGTGCCGGGTCGGCAAAGATGCTGTCGAACACCGCCTGGTTCACCTTGCCCTGAATCTGGTCGAGATAGGCACTCTTGTAGAATTCCTGCTCCTCGCCATCGGTGAGTCCGTTGAAGCCCACATCCTGCAGGGCACGGCTGCCGCTGGTGGTGGCGAATGCGTAGGTCACGGTGCTCTGGGTAGGAATCTTACCCCACTGTGTATAGGTAAAGCTGTCGCTGCCATCCACCGGCATTCCACTCTCGTAGAACTTCTTGCCATCTCGCAGAATATCCTCGCTCACCTCTCCCAGGTTGATGTAGAAGTCGCCACCATAGTCGGCGGCATCAGCCTGGTCCTTGGAGTAGATGAATGGGTCGAGCATCCAGAACTCGATGTATTCCACGTTAGCCTGCTCAAAGTTGTTGGTATCCAGCTTTCTCATCATACCACCCCAGTTGCGCTGAGGGTTCTGAAGCTTTCCGTCGGGCTGCAGGTCGTTCACATTGAAGTTATACGGACCCGGCTCCGATGGATAGTAAGCCAGGTTGAGCACGCTCAGCGTGTTGGTGGCTCCCTGATAGGTGCTCTGCTGGCGCAATGGGAAGAGCTCCTTTACATACACCTCTCTTACATAGTGATTACTCAACTGCTTCAGGTCGCTCTTGATGTGACCAGGGGTCAGCGAACTGCCTCGGCGGGTGAAGAGAGGGTCGATGCAATACCAGGCAAGACGGGAGCGATGGAAGCCACTGGTCAAGCCCGACTTGTCGTTGTAATCTTCCTTGAAGTTGAGGGATGGCACACTCGAAATAATCCATGAAGAAGGAGTCATCACGTCGATGGTTTCCTTGGTTCCCTCGAAATCGTCGAGATAAGAGGCGTTGTCTTGCGTGCCTCCTGCTTCGCCCGCAATGAGCTGGGCAAACTCGCCCTGGAAGGATATATAGGATGGCTGGGTAAGATGCAGGAACGGAATCTTGTCGAGCACATTGGTCAGCCACTGGCACTCCTTCTTCCAGTTCAGGTTCACACCCCAGATGGTATTCTTCAATGGTTCCGAACCCATCGCCACCTTGTTGGTGAGCGCCTGCTCGGAAAGATGCTGCAGCGTACCGCTTATCTGGAAATTCTTGGAGAAATCATATTCCCAGTTCAAGCCCACCATCGTCTTTCGCATCTGTCCGTAGTCGGTATTGCTTTCCAGCGATACGTTCACCGCCGTTCCGGCATCAATGATGCTCTGGTTGAGAATGGTCACCTCGCCGGCGTTGTAATCCACCGAGTAGTCGGAACCCTCGGTAAGGGTTACACCACCTGCCGTTACCACCACCGACCCCTGTGGCACATTGTAGGCACCCAGGGAGATGACATTGGCTGCCGAGCCCTTGAACTGACCCGTGATGAGATACTTGTTCTTCTCTGCCAACTGCTTGGCGATGGTCTTCGTACTATCGTAAAGTTCGGTGAAGGCATACTTGTCTGCCTGTTCCTTCGCAACGCCGTTCTTCACCAGATAATCGCGCATGTAGCTTCCGAATGGCTCTACCTTCGGGATGAACACACGACCATTGGATACGGTGTAGCCCTCCACATAATCGTAGTAACCATTGCTGCGCGCCTTGTTGTTGTTGTCGAGTCGGTCGGCTCCTACCACGCGGATGATAGGCTGGCTCTTGACCTGCGCCTCGGGAATATAACTGAGATAGACACCCGTGGTATCGCTCTGGTACTTGATGTCGAGACGGAACTTCTCCTTCTCCACCTGAGAGGCGAGATAGTATACGTTCTTCATCATCAAATCCCAGTTGCCCTGCTGCGGACTGCAGCTGGTATTCTTCAGCGACTTCACGAAGAGTCCCTGCTTGGTATCGGTGATATCCGAAGCAAACTCACCCACCTGATAGGTTACGCCGCCGTAGGTATATTCGTAAGCCACGGCAAGCACCTGGTCGGTCTGCAATCCGGTTTTCAGGGAAACGTATCCCATCGCCGTATTCACGGAATATTCTGAAGAAGAGAGCAGTCGGGCACTCTCCAGTTTTTCATAATCGCTGCCGCCCACCAGTCCGCCGCCTTCCAGTACGGAAGAAGCCTGGTCGTTGTCACGGGCTGCCGCAAACTGGTTTGTCATCGCAGTATACTCGGTGTTAGCCTGGTTGGATGGCACCTTGGTTCCTCCCGCAGTCCACATGGGGTTGCTCAGCTTTTCGGTTTCACCCAGGTCGGTCAGAGCGATGATGTTTCGGGTATTCGTGGTGGTTCCCGTCTTGTTGGTTACCCAGATTTCCACACGGTTGATGGTGACACCCGTTACCAGGTTAGGCAACTTCTTCATCCAGTCGTCGTAATGGTTTCTGAAGAATCGGGAGAGGAAGAAGTGGCGGTTCTCCTCGTAATCGGCTACATTCAACTCGAAAGGAGTGAGCTGCACGCCACCCTTGCTCGATACACTCTTAGAGGCCGACTTCTTCTGCGAGAACACAGTCTGCAACTTGAGTTTTCCAAACTGCATATCGGTTCTCAGACCGAAGAGGCTGCTGGCACCCTTGATAAGCGACGAGTTGCTAGGGAAGGAAACGTTACCCGCCTCTACCAGCTTGATGATTTCATCCTCCTTACCATCATACTTCAGCTTCATGTTCTGCGCATCGTAGTCGAAGGTGGCATCGGTGTTGTAATTCAGGTTGAGGTTCATCTTGTCGCCAATCTTACCGTTCAGATTCAGATTAATCTTCTCATCGAAGTTCATCATCGTGGTCTTTCGGTTGCGGATAGGCAGCGAAGGGTTGTCGATATTCTTCTTGTTGATACCAAACTTCAGTTCAGCAGAACCCTGCGTCTTCACCCTGATGCCGCCAGGACCGAAGATTTTCTCAGCCGGTCCCAGGTCGAAGTGCATATCGGTGAAATCGAATTTCTCCTTGCCCTTAGCCTGGTATATCTCGTCGTTCTTCTTTCGGTAAAAAGCGTTTCGCTCGTTCAGTTCAGTCCATGCGAGATATTCCGCCGGAGTGAGCATGATAGGAGCCGAGAGCCAGGTGTTGCCCATCTTGTTGCCGATGATGTATCGGTTGATGGTATCGTTGTAGATCACATCATACTTCAGGGCATCCGGACGCTTCAGGTCGAGCGGACTCTGGTAGAGGTCGCTCAGCGAGAACGGCTGGGTGCGCTGAATCTGCCAGCGTGGATGCAGCAGGGAATCTGGGATGGTATCTTCCGCTATCTGAAGCGGCTGGGCATTGATGCCCGACTTCTCGTTCCCATCCTTTGCGGCATTGTTACCGTTTGCGGCATTGTTACCGTTGCGGCCCTGGTTTCTGTTCTGATTCCCATTCTGTGCCGATGGTCTCGAAGCCTGAGCAGCCTGTCTGTTTTGTGCCCTCTGGTTTCTTTGCCTGGTTCTATCATTCTGCAGAAAAGGCAAAGCGAGGGCGTAGCCGAAGGTAGAAACCATCAGCCACGCCATCGCCAGATATATGATTCTTTGTTTTATCTTCATTTACTTAATTTGTTTCAATGCGAGTTTCACCACTTGCTCCACAGGCAGGTCGGGTTGAGCCTTCAGGATATCCACCACTACCTTTGCCGAAGGTGCCGGCGAGAAGCCGAGCATGGTAAGGGCACTGACAGCCTCATCCTTGATGTCGCTGTTCACCATCGCCACATTTCCGCCGTTGGCAGGCAACTCATCTGCGATGCCGAGGCTCACGATTTTATCCTTCAGGTCGAGGATGATGCGCTGTGCCGTCTTGAGTCCGATGCCCTTCACGGTTTTCAACATCTTGTCGTTGCCTGTGGAAATCACGCTGCAGAGTTCGGCAGGCGACATAGACGAGAGAATCATTCTCGCCGTGTTGCCACCCACTCCCGATACGGTAATGAGCAGACGATAGAGTTCGCGTTCCTGCTTGGTAGCAAAACCGAAAAGGGTGAAAGAGTCGTCTCTTCCACCAGCCACGAGCACCTCGTGAACATAGAGTTTTACTTCCTGCTTGCCCTGAATGGCGGTATAGGTATTGAGCGAAATGTTGAGTCCATATCCCACTCCAGCCGTTTCTACCACGGCCATCGCTGGGGTCAGCTCGGTCAAATCGCCATGAATATATTCTATCATATCTTGATTTCTCCTTTTTATTATGTGATGAAGCTAAGTTACACCTCTTTAATAAATTAATTATAAATTATAAACGATAGGAGGCGGGAAATATTGTACGGGAGCCTAGATATATTATCGGGTGTTTTAAATTAATATATCGGGTGGCTTAAATTAAGAAATCTCATTTCACGATGAAATCACGAAATTATAAGGAATCTGTTCAATCAGCCTTACAATTCGGCCTTCTCCCTACCTAAAAACCATGATTTTATTACCTTTTGCAACTTTTATGAGTTAAAAATCTATTAAAACGTCACGTATTTCAAGAAAAAGCTATACTTTTGCACACGAAAACGGAAACAACAATAAAAATAAAAGAAATAAAAGAATAACAGATGAAAAAGTTTAGAGCAGCCGTAGTAGGTTACGGCAACATTGGTAAGTTTACAGTAGAGGCTCTCGAAGCAGCTCCAGATTTCGAGATTGCAGGTATCGTACGTCGCCAGGGTGCTAAGGATAAACCAGCAGAATTGGCAGATTATGAGGTGGTAGATGACATCACAAAGTTGAAAGACGTTGATGTTGCCATCCTTGCAACTCCTACCCGTTCTTGCCCAGAATATGCAGAGAAGATTGTTGCCCTCGGCATCAACACCGTAGATAGCTACGATATTCATACAGGTATCCTCGACTATCGTACTAAGCAGATGGAGAACTGCAAGAAGGCTGGCAAGGTGAGTGTAATCTCTGCCGGTTGGGATCCAGGTTCTGATTCTATTGTACGTGTATTGATGGAAAGCTTGGCTCCAAAGGGCTTGACATACACCAACTTTGGTCCTGGTATGAGCATGGGTCACTCAGTTTGCGTTCGTGGCAAGCAGGGTGTGAAGGAAGCACTTTCTGTTACTATCCCATTGGGCGAGGGTATCCACCGCCGCATGGTTTATGTAGAGTTGGAGGAAGGTGCTAAGCTTGAGGATGTTACAGCAGAGATCAAGGCTGACCCATACTTCGCTCACGATGAGACTCACGTATTCGCTGTTGCATCTGTAGATGATGTAAAGGATATGGGTCATGGTGTGAACCTCGTTCGCAAGGGTGTATCTGGCAAGACTCAGAACCAGCGTTTCGAGTTCAACATGAGCATCAACAACCCTGCCCTCACCGCTCAGGTTTTGGTTAACGTGGCTCGCGCTTCCTTCCGTCTGCAGCCAGGTTGCTACACCATGCCAGAAATTCCAGTTATCGACATGTTGCCAGGAACCCGTGAGGAAATCGTTGCTACGCTCGTGTAATTGGGAGTGAAGAACGAAGAGTGAAGAGTGAAGAATTCACTTGCATCACAATAATAAAACGGCTCACAAGAAGTTTCGATTTCTTGCGAGCCGTTTTTGTATCAGTAAAAGGACTCTTCACTATTCTTTCTTCGCTTCTAAATACATTTTTCTTTTGTTTTCTTTGGTGATTAGAAAATAAAACCTTATTTTTGCAAAAACTTTAAAGTATTAAGTCATGACCCAACAAGAGAACATAAAGGAATTGCCATACGGAGTGTCGGATTTCTTGACCGTTGCCAATGAAAACCTATACTTCGTAGATAAAAGTATGTACATACCTAAGCTGGAGAAGGAAGGACGCAATCTCTTCTTCATTCGCCCTCGCCGATTCGGCAAGAGCATCTTCGTCAGTATGTTGCACGCTTATTATGACTACAAAACTACACCCGAGCAGTTCCAGAAATGGTTCGGAGGTCTTTGGATTGGTCAACACCCCACGCCTTTGCAAGGCAAATTCATGGTGCTCCACCTCGACTTTTCGCAAGTAGGCGGAACTATCGACAACATGGAAAAGAACTTTGATGAATACTGTGGAGCCAAGTTTGATTACTTCGTGGATTACTACAACAATGTATATTCGGAAGATTTCATCAAGAAAGTACATGATGCAAAGGATGCCAACATGAAGTTGACGCTCATCAACCTGGAAACCGACCGTCAGCGACTCTCCCTCTATCTCATCATCGACGAATACGACAACTTCACCAATACCATACTCAACGAAAAAGGTGAGGAAGTATATCATGCCATCACCCATGCCAATGGCTTCTACCGCGATGTGTTCAAGAAGTTCAAGGGCAACTTTGCCCGCATCTTCATGACAGGCGTAAGCCCGGTAACCTTGGATGATGTGACTAGTGGATTCAATATCGGCTGGCACATTTCCACCAAGAAAGCGTTCAACCAGATGCTCGGGTTCTCGGAGGATGACGTCAGAAATCTCATCCAATACCTCAAAAGAGAAGGAGAATTGCCTGAAGAATGCGACACAGAGAGAATGATCAAGGACATGAAGCCATGGTATGACAATTATTGCTTCTCAGAATCGGCTTTAACCACTCAGAGCAAAGTGTTTAATTGTGACATGGTACTCTATTATCTGAGACATTGGGTAAACGAGGGGCAAGCACCAGAAAAGATGATCGACCCTAACACCAAGACCGACTACGACAAGATGAAGAAACTCTTGCAATTCGACAAACTCGACGGCGACCGCAAGGGTGTCATCAAGACGATTGCAGAGAAGGGAGAAATCATAGCTACCCTCAAGGAGACTTTCCCTGCCCAAGAAATTCCCAAACCAGACACCTTCCCTAGCCTGCTATTCTACTACGGCATGCTCACCATCAAGGGTACGTTTGGCGAACAGCCTATTCTGGGCATTCCTAACAATAATGTTCGCAAGCAATACTATCAGTACTTATTGGAGATGTATCAAGACGAACAATCCATGAACACCGAAGAGTTAAAGACAAAGTTTACCTATATGGCATTCGAGGGAAAATGGCGAGATGCCATGCAATATATGGCAGATTCCTACGCCAAGGTATCGTCTGTACGAGATAGCATTGAGGGGGAGCGCAACCTACAAGGTTTCTTCATGGCCTATCTCAGCCTCTGTAATTATTACATCACAGCCCCAGAGCTAGAGTTGAATCATGGTTATTGTGACTTTTTCCTCTTGCCCAACCTCACCCACTATGCTTCCAAGCATAGCTACATCATAGAGCTGAAGCTTGTTCCAAAACGGGATAAGGGCGAAGAGGAAAAGCACTACAAGGAAAGGATAGAGAAACAATGGCAGGATGCCAAGACCCAAATCTATCGTTATGCTGAGGCAACAAGAGTGGAGGCTTTACGCCAAGGCACGCAACTGCATAAGATTATCATGCAGTTTGATGGCTGGAAGCTAAGACGGATGGATGAAGTATAAAGAAGAAAGTTATCAGTTTGAACATTGAACTTGATGATTAGTTTAACTGGTTCTGATTCATTGTTTAGCAAATAATAAGAGGGTGCGTCATAAAGCCTGCCCTCTGCTGTTTTTAGGCACGGATTACACGGATTACACGGATTTTTTCATGAGGCTATAATCGTATTATTTACATTAGCGGCATAAATCCGTGTAATCCGTGCCTTATCTATACCCTAGGCAAGATACTTATGACACACCCTCTAAGATCTTTTGAGTATGCAGCCCGTCCTCAGCTGCCATTATCTAGATTTATGATACACTCTCTTGCAATGTGGGTAAAAAAAAATTAGTTATGAAAAATTGTACTAAGTTATTTTTTAATCATTACCGGGTAGTTTTTAAAAAAAAAACTTAATTAATCTTGATGTTTCAACAAATTCTTGTATCTCGTATTCTTCCATTGCAGGAGTCTATCATATAGTTTTCGTTTAAAAATTCTATTCATTTTATTTTCTATTGTTTACGAAAGCTTTAACTTCTTGATTTTATGCCTTTTGGCGGTGCAAAAATACAAAAACATTAGAAAATACGCAAATCTTTTTGGTGGAAATATTAGAAAATACGCAATTTCTCAATAATATTATAGCAGTTTTTAAGAAGAAGGTGTGATGTGAACCCTAGGCTCCAAGACTTTTGTATATATAGCGTGTTATAAAGGTAAACGAAATGAATATCAAGGTTTTAGATATAGGTTTTTAGTAAAAGCCGTATCTTTGCACCGTAATTCAGATAGTATTGAAACAGAATAAGAACAAGGACAAGAAGGGTGCCGAAGGCGAATATATTTTTGCAAAATCATCTATCACCCATCACGATTTCCAAGAAGAAACCGGATAAGTCATTGATAGACAAGAAGCAACATGAGTGACAGATACTAAAAAAGGGGCATTTATCCCTCACGCATCCCTCACGATTTTGGTTTTATCCCTCACGATTTTACTGATGCAATAAACTAAATAGGCTTCATCTGCACTTGAAATAGGCTTCATCTGCCTTTGAAGTAAGCTTCAGTTGCCATTGAAGTAAGCCTCAGTTCAAACTGGTTTAAGACTTAAACAAAGTTTACGTGTAGCTCTATTAAAGTTTACTTGAGCCTCATTCCAAATTCAAATGAAGCCCAGTTCGATTTCTTTCTGATGATTCAATGAATCGGAAGAAGCTCCTAGGGTGGAAACATTGCCCCAGGGTACCACATTGCATAAGATTATCATGCAGTTTGAAGGATGGAACCTGAAACGAATGAAAGAGATTAATTGATGAATTTGGCTTGAAAAGTTCCAGCAAATATTCAAAGTAAACAAGAAAGGCTCGCAAGAAACAAAACTTCTTGCGAGCCTTTTAGTATCTTATGCCTTAATCTCTTTATTTCAAGACATAAGCCGAATGAATATGTTCACACGCTTTACTTTACTGCAGTTGCACCCTGACCGGCAACCAATGGCCAACCTGGGTTCTGGTAAACTACAGATGTGGTAAGATCGGTCTGGTCACCCGCTGCTGTCTGACGGAATACACTCTGTGCAATTGGAGACAGATAGTGAGCAGGTGTAAAGTGATAACCATCAAATACCTGGTTGCTTACCTTGGAAATCTGGTATGGACGGATATAGTCACCACTAATGGTCTTATCACTCATATTACCCTTACCTCCTTCAACATCTACGATAGCGAGGTTGGTTGTACCATCGAGCCATTTGCCCTCGTAAACAGTACTCCAGTACTTCATACCTTCAATCTGATAACCGTTTACCTGGTCGCAAGCACGCCAGCGAATCAAGTCCTCCCAGCGGGAAGCCTCACCGATGAACTCATCACGACGCTCACGACGGATGTTGTAGGTAGTAGCATCAACCAACTTACCATGAGAGTAAGCACCGAAGTCCCACTTAGCCTCCTCCTGCATGTTGGTAGCAGCGATGGTCTTGTTGTAATCAGGATCTACCTTGGCACGGGTGCGGAGAGCACGCCAGTACTTATCAGCTGTAGCGTCGATAGTATTGTTCTTCAACCAGGAAGCCTCCATGTAGTTGAGGAGAGCCTCTGTACCACGGAATACAACGCTACCACTCTCGCCGTAGTCGTGGTTGAGTCCCTGCTGGGAATCATAGTTTTTACCCTTCTTCACTGCGAAACCTGTCACCATACGAGTCTCGTTGTTGCCCTTTACAGTCCATGAGAGGTCGGTTGGAACAGCACCCTCACTGGTGTAGTTCTCGATAGATCCATCCATCTTGGTGAAGAGCTGGATGCGAGAATCGCGATTCTGTAAGGTAGCCTTCACACCCTGGCTTTCCCAAGTTGGGTCGTAGCCTGAGCCGGCAGCGTAGATAGGCAAACCATTGCGCATGAGGAATGAGTTGACGAGACCACGTGTCCAACCAGTACCGCCGCCGTTGCGCTGCAACTGCATCTGCACGTTGTGGGTAACGTTAGCCTTTGCCTTATCGAAAGCACGATACATCAAAACCTCGCTATAGCCACTCATATCCTTGTCACAGAACATGGTGAAGTAAGGATTGAGACTCTTCAAGCTTGCATCCTGTCCCTCTGGAGCATCCGTATTTTCTACAAGGTTGTCAACGAGCTTATCACCCAATTCCTTAGAAGACTTCATAGCCTCATCGAGGAAATGGTTGATGGAAGAATCGATATCAAATCCCTGGATATCCTCAGCCTTACCTGGCCAACCTGGACCACCTGGCACAAATGCCGTACCCTTGTGATACTTCTCCCATGTAGCCTCGAAGAGGGCTGCACGAGAACGGAGCAGAAGGGCTGCATCGCGAGAGATGCGGTTCTTGCCACCAGGAGCTGACTCCATCAGAAGACCGAGTGCCTTGTCAAGATCGTCGAGAATCTGCTGAGCTACCTTATAACGTGGCTGGCGCTTTGAAGCCTCAACAAGAGTTTCCTTGTCATCAGGAAGCGCAGTGAGCACGATAGGGAAATCACCCAAAGACTGCAACTTGTCCAAATAAAGGTAAGCACGGAGGAAGTATGCCTCACCAATGTAGTGGCGTACCTGAGCCTCAGCACCACTAATCTGCTTAGCCTCGAATTTTGGCAGTACCTGATCCAGGAAGTAGTTCACCGAGCGGATATTACCGAAATCCCAAGCACCGCCACTCTGACCTACTTTCCAGTTTCCAGGAACCCAACGGCTAGAATAACCGGTTCCCGCCTGGTTATCGGTATCGTTATCGTAAGCAAAGGTACTCATACCATATTGACCCGGTTCAATACTTGTCAATACACCATAGAGATTCACGGTGTAGGCAGCCAGGTCATCTGCGCTAGTAAAGAAAGACGCAGGTGTCACGTTGCTTTCAGGCTCCTTGTCAAGATAGTCATCGCAACTTGTCAGACCGAGCGTCGCGCCCAATAAGAGCATTGAAATATATTTAATTTTCATAAATTGTTTCCTTTCTATAATCTAAAGATAAGTTAGAATGTTACACTAAGACCGAATGAGTAGGTTCTAGACAATGGATATGCCTTACCAATCTCATGGCCATAACCTGCTCCGATCAGCTCTGGATCACCAGCCTCTGTGAAGTTAGTGATAGTAAAGAGGTTCTCTCCAGATACGAAGAAGCGAAGATTCTCAATATAAGCCTTGCTTGTGATTGACTTTGGCAAGGTATAACCGATGGTGAGGTTCTTCAAACGGCCATAAGCAGCATTCTGCAAATAGCGGGTCTGAGTCTGGATGTTGCGGCCACCACCCCAGTCTGCACGTGGGTAGTATGCCCCCTTGTTATCCTCACGCCAGTAGTCCTCGTGGAACTTGAAGCCGGTAGCCTGCCACTTACCCTGACCGATAGCACCCCAGAATACGGCACCACCTGCTGCGTAGTCACGCTTGAGAGTACCCTGGAAGAATACCTTGATATCAAAGCCCTTCCAAGCTGCATCGAGGTTCAAACCGAAGTTATAGCGAGGAGTAGAGTTACCGATGATGCGGCGGTCGCCAGATTTGTCGGCTGTACCCTCACCACCATTGATCTTGCCGTCGCCATCGAGGTCTTTATACATGATGTCACCAGCAGTCCAGCCACTTCCGAGTGCGCTCTGGTCAACCTTTGCAAGGTGTTTATCCATCTCTTCCTGGCTCTGTGCGATACCGATTGTGGTATAACCCCAGATGTCTCCGAGCTTAGCACCAGCATAGTATGAACCGAGCTTCTTAGATGGGTTAGGATACTTATCGATGACCACCTGATTATCACTCAATACGAGAGATGCACCATAGCTTACCTCACCGATTACGTCACGCCAGCCAATCTGGAGATCCCATCCCTTAGATGTCATATCAAGGTTGTTCACCTTTGGAGGATTGGCACCGAGGATAACAGGCAACTCAGGAGCAGGACCTACCATGTCGAATGTCTTGCGCTGATAGTAGCCGAACGATCCGGTGAGGCGGTTATTGAAAGCACCCCAGTCGAGACCGATTTCCCATGTACGGCTCTTCTCCCATGTAAGAGTAGAAGATACGAGACTTGGCTGTGAAGCCTTATTTGGCTTAGCGCCATTGATCAACCAGTTGCTACCCTGGGAAGAGAAGCCGATGGTTGGATAGAAAGGATACCAGTTGTCTGTATTCTGGTTACCCAACTGACCCCAAGAAGCACGGAGCTTCAATGTGTTTACGTAATCAGTCAATGGCTCCCAGAACTTCTCACGGGCAATGTTCCAACCTGCAGAGAATGATGGGAAGAAGTTCCAGCGGTTAGCACGGAGGAAACGTGAAGATCCATCATAACGGAGGTTAGCCTCGAAGAGGTAACGGCCTGCGAAATCGTAATTGATACGACCGAAGAAGCCGGCTGTAGTCCATGAGTTATAAGCACCACCTACACTTGGCTTGGTGGTTGTTGTATCGAGAGTAGGAAGACCAGACATGATACCGTTCTGCTGTGCCTTCATATTGCGCTTGCGGAACCATTCACTCTGGAAACCACCCATCACCTTCATATTGTGCTCACCAAATGAATGGCTGTACTCTGCAAAGAGGTTAGGGTTGAAATAGTTCGACTTGAATGAATACTCATACACACTTGATGTTGCATTGGTATCTACGTATGGATTGTTGTCGCAGTCGTAGCCGTATGTGGTCTGCCAGTCACGGTGGTTGAACTCTGTATCAATACGGTAGTTCAGCTCTGCATTGAGAGTCAGACCCTTTACAGGAGTTGCTACAAATGAAAGCTGCTGAGAAAGACGGTCTGTCTGGTTCTTAGCACGGCCACCATTCTGAAGACGTCCGATGTAAGACTCTGGCAACCAGTTGCCATTAGGATCGGTAGTTGGCAAAATAGGCCAATAACGGCACATATTGTGGAAGAACACATCTGTACCATTAATCAAATCACCAGGAGAATCGAAGTCATTACGTGAGAAACGGGTATTATAGGTCATGCGCAACCAGTTGGTTATCTGAGCGTTGATCTTACCGGTCATGGTATAGCGCTGCATGCTATCATCGCCATGACGGAGAAGACCACCACGGTTGAGATAGTTGCCAGATACATAGTACTGCAAACGATCATCACCACCATTGATACTCAAGGTATGCTCCTGAGAGAAGCTGGTACCAAACTGCTCCTTGAGCCAGTCGGTATTACCAAGAGGCAAGAGTGGCGTATTATCCCAAACCTCCCAACGGTTGTTGCTGTTCTTGAACATCTTCTGCATGGTAGGATCGTTCTGAGCCTTCTTGATCTGCTCGAGCTTCTCATCTGTAAACCAGACACCTGCACCGCTACCAACAGATGCATCGTTCATGTACTTAGCCCATGTGTAAGAGTCCATCATCTCCGGCATATTGAGAGGAGAATCGAAACGGAATGAGTTGTTGTAGTTAATAGAAGTCTTACCCTTCTTACCACTCTTAGTAGTAATAAGGATTACACCACCGGCAGCACGTGAACCGTAGATTGAAGAAGCAGAAGCATCCTTCAATACAGAAATGTTCTCGATGTCCTGTGGGTTGAGTGCGTTCATATCGCCCTCCATGCCGTCGATGAGCACGAGTGGAGATACAGAAGAACCGGCACCGATAGTACCTGTACCACGGATATTAAAAGACTTGGTTGAATTAAGAGTACCACCGCTCTCTGGTATAGAGAAGTTCATACCGGCTACTGCACCCTGAAGAGCATCAACTACTGAGTTAACTGGGCGAGCACCGAGGGTCTTGGAATCAACGGTAGAAACGGCACCAGTGAGGTTTACCTTCTTCTGAGTACCGAAACCGACAACAACGACCTCGCTAAGAGTCTTGCTGTCTTCCTGCAAGGTTACATTGATGGCACCACCCTTCCATACCTTCTCCACTGGTTCGAAGCCAATATAGCTGATACAGATTGTAGCACCATGCTGCACGTCGGAAAGCACAAAGTTACCATCCAAATCGGTGATGGCTCCACCCTGCTTTCCCTTAACTGTAACTGTAGCACCAATTACCGGCTCACCTGTAGGGTCAATAATGGTACCCGTGCACTGTCCATTCTTGGACTGATTAGTTTCCTGGATACGAGTCACCCCCCCATATGCGAGAGTAGGAGTCATACCAAGAGCCATAATCATAGAACTTACTGTGAATAGTTGTCTAATCATAAGATATAGTTTAAAAAATGTTATTTTGTCCAATAATTTATTTCTGCCGATGTTATTCAGCCTATCTATTTAAGTTAGCCGCTGCAAAGTTATTATAAATTTTAATACGAACCCGTTTTTAATGAAATAAAATTCATTATTTTAAGACTTTTTAAGCAAAAAGGCTCAAAATATCCTAAAAAAAGGCTCACAAGAAAGATTCTTGCGAGCCTTTATGATTTTCTAGTTATAAATAACGTAAAATCTACACTTCTATTTATTTATACGGCATGCTACCTGATTATTTATGCGTCATAATGTCGAGCACCATATCATCGGTGGTTCTCATCGCATCGGCACCGATGGAGGTGAGGTTGCGGATGCACTTATCCACATCATCATCCACGATACCCTCGGCTGAGGTCACGCACTTACCTTCCATCGAAAGAAGGGAAGAAAGCAGGGCGGTGCTCACACCCGAAGAAATCTTCAGGGCGCAGCTTGGCTTGGCACCGTCACAAATCATACCGGTGAGGTTTGCCACCATGTTCTTCACCGAATTGCAGATGCGGGTATAATCGCCACCCATCAGATAGGTGATACCGCAACTGCTGCCCGTGCTGGCTACCACACAACCGCAAAGCGCTGAAAGCTTGCCCAGGCTCTGCTTGATGTAGATAGCCGTTAAGTGACTGAGCATCAGTGCACGAATCATCTCTTCCTCAGTATTCTCATTCTCCATGGCATAAACCACCACAGGGTTGGTGGCACAGATGCCCTGGTTGCCACTGCCACTGTTGCTCATCACCGGAATCATGGCGCCACCCATACGGGCATCGCAGGCAGAAGCGGTGCGGGAGATGATGTGCGAGAAGATGTTGTTGCCAAAGATGCCATGACTCAAAGGACGGTCCATCGTCTTGCCCAAACAATGACCATAGTTGCCCTTGATAGACTCCTCGGCAGCCTTCATATTATATTCCTTGGTCTTGAGGATGAAAGAGATTTCATCAAGCGGAGCGGTGGTAGCAAACTCATAGACCATCGGGAAATTGAGCTGGATGTCGTCATCGGCCTCATCCCCTAGAGTACCACCACGCTTATCGAAGACCACATCGCCATTGCGCTCCACATACACGAAGTTGGTATGAGAACCGGAGATGATAGCCGTGGCCTGTGCATCATCTGCATAGCAGCTCACCTCGATATAGAGTTTATCCACATCTCCCTGCTTCAGCTTGATGTTGATGTCGGCATTCTTGATGAATTGCTTACCCTTCTCCAGGCTGTCGGGAGTCAGATCCTTGAGCACCTCGAGTTCATACTCAGGCTTTCCGATGAGAGCACCGAGCGATACGGCGATAGGCAAGCCTATCATACCCGTGCCAGGAATACCTACACCCATGGCATTCTTGAGCATGTTAGGACTCAGGAGCACCTGGATACGCTCAGGGCGCTTGCCCAGAGTGGTGGCAGCCTGAGCTGTACAGAGAGCCACCGCCATCGGTTCGGTACAACCGATGGCAGGCACTACTTCCTTGTTGACGAGCGCGATGATGCGCTCACGCTTATTTTTCTCTAACATAATATATTATAGGTTTAGTCTTCCAACTGGAACAAAGGATCGTCAGGAGTCAACATGGTTGGCTTCTGGTCGAATTCCTTCAAGAGCTTCTCTGAAGCATACTTCTTGTTCACTACCAGGCGGAACATGTACTCGTTGAACCAATCGTTGGTCATGATGAAACAGCCGCTGAAGCCATTGTCAGCACCCCAGCTGTTCTCCACCTTCCACTTCACAGGCTTGCCATTGGCATCGAGATCCACGGCACTCAGGGTCATGGCATGAGTAGAACCGCTCTCGAAAGTAGCAATACGGTCGGCCTTGTTCATTGGGAAAGATGTGTTGAAGAGGCTGGCATAGTCGAAATTGTCGAGTGCCAGATAGCCGCGCTTGCGGTCGAGCTGCTTGCCCACATCGTAGCTTGAATACATCTTATGACCATCCTTCAGAGAGGCGATGGCGAGCTGGGCAATCTCCTCCATAGGAAGGTTGAGATACTTCCAGTTGTGGCCATCGTAGGTGTGGCGGTCGTACTCCACCTCGTAGGTCTTGTGGTATGGGCGGCGTGGGTCGTTCATCACCATCAGGAAGGTGCCGTTCAGATCCTTGCCTACAGTCTCCTCATAGAAACTCTTAGGAGTATATTTCTTAGCCTCGCCTACCTGCTTGCCGTCCTTGTCGCGGAAAGCATAAGTGAACTCCTTCACCGGCTCACCCAGGGTAAGGCAGAGCATGTGATAAACCTGAGCAAGCATTTCACCCTTACGAGCCTGAATAGCAGCAGGTTTCTTGCCCTGTGAAACCATTTTGCGAAGTTCCAATCCATATTCACGCAGCTTGCTGCTGATGAGGCGGCTCATCTTTGATGTATTGTTGCTTGAGAATGTCTCTGGCTGGGCACTCATTGGCACCAGGCCATACTTGCTTGCCAGGTCGGCAACACCGCAGAAGGTACCACCATCGTTGAGAGGGTTCTTGAAGAAGAACTGTACCTGAGGGTCTTCGATGCTCTTCTTGCCCAGGTCGATGACGCCCTGCAGCATGAGATTAGCCTTCTCCAGCTGGTCGTAGAAGAAGAGATAATCCTGCGAATACTCCACCACTCTGCCCTGCTTGTCGTTGAGGGCGAAGTTAGAACGGAGCACATTGAAACCGCTGAACATCCAGCAGCGGCCGGAACTCTTCTGGTTGTGGATGCTCTGCGCAGGAGTCTCGATGCTGAAATGAGTATCAACAGGAGCCTCGTTGGCATGGTTCTTTACCAAATCATCGATGTTATTAGCAGCAATAGCATTGAAGAGTGCCTTGTTGGCTGCACCGCCATTCTGGCTCTTCGCCATCTGCTGAATCATAGATTCACTGATGCCGCCAACCTTGGTCTGCGCCATCATAGACATGGAAGCCATCATCAAGGCTCCCGCAAATAATAGGTTCTTTTTCATTGTCATATCTCAATTTTTGGGGCAAAATTACGAAGAAAAAACGGAAAAAGCGAAAATATCCCAATAAAAATGTTATTTATTAAAAAAAAGCATTACCTTTGCATGTACAAATAACAAGGAAATATGGACAAAAGTAAGTTTAGTCTATTAAGTAACATCAAATACCCTGAGGATTTGCGCAAACTGAGCATCGACCAGTTGCCACAAGTATGCAAAGAATTGAGAGAAGACATCATCGACGAGGTTGCCGTCAACCCAGGTCATTTTGCCTCCTCTCTTGGCGTGGTTGAAATCACCGTAGCACTCCACTACGTGTATAATACCCCTAACGACCGAATCGTTTGGGATGTGGGCCACCAGGCATACGGACATAAGATTCTGACAGGAAGACGTGAGGTGTTCTGTACCAACAGAAAGCTTCACGGCATCCGTCCGTTCCCTACTCCACTGGAGAGTGAATACGACACCTTTGCCTGCGGACATGCCAGCAACTCAATTTCTGCGGCACTCGGCATGGCTGTGGCGGCACGCAAACTAGGACAGTCTGATCGCAGCGTGGTGGCTGTAATCGGCGATGGTGCCATGAGTGGCGGCCTGGCCTTCGAGGGCTTGAACAATGTATCAAGCACTCCTAACGACATGCTCATCATCCTCAACGACAACGATATGAGTATCGACCGTGCCGTGGGAGGCATGGAGAAGTATCTTCTGAACCTCGACACCAATGAAACTTACAACAAGCTTCGTTTCAAGGCTTCGCAGTGGCTCCACTCCAAAGGCTACCTCAACGATGACCGCAAGAAGGGCATCATCCGCCTGAACAATGCGCTGAAATCGGCACTGAGCCATCAGCAGAACATCTTTGAGGGAATGAACATCCGATACTTCGGTCCGTTCGACGGTCATGACGTCAAGGAAGTGGTAAGATTGCTGCAACAGCTCAAGAAAATGAAAGGTCCGAAGCTGCTCCACCTGCATACCACCAAAGGCAAGGGTTACGAACCTGCCGAGAAGAGTGCTACCATCTGGCATGCACCGGGCAAATTCGACCCGGAAACGGGTGAGCGCCTCATCGCAGACACCAGCAACAAACCGCCTAAATACCAGGATGTATTCGGCAACACGCTTTTGGAACTCGCCCAGCAGAACCCGAAGATAGTAGGTGTGACACCAGCCATGCCTACAGGATGCTCCATGAACATCATGATGAAGGCGATGCCCGACCGTACCTTCGACGTGGGAATCGCCGAGGGACATGCCGTCACCTTCTCGGGAGGTATGGCGAAAGACGGTCTCATTCCGTTCTGCAACATCTATAGTTCGTTTGCACAGCGTGCCTACGATAACATCATCCATGATATGGCACTGCTCAATCTGCCGGTGGTACTCTGCCTGGACCGTGCCGGACTGGTGGGAGAAGATGGTCCTACCCATCATGGTGCTTTCGACATGGCAGCCTTGCGTCCAATCCCTCACCTCACCATCGCTTCGCCGATGAACGAGCATGAGCTGCGCAACCTGATGTATTCGGCACAGTTGCCTAACCAGGGCAGCTACGTAATCCGCTATCCTCGCGGCAACGGCGTGCTGGTGGACTGGAAGAACCCGATGGAGGAAATCAAAACGGGAACCGGAAGAAAACTGAAGGATGGCGACGACATCGCCGTGATTACCATCGGTCCTATCGGAAACGATGCAGCCAAGGTCATCGCCGAACTGGAGGCGGAAGGCAAGGAGCAGTGCGAAGCCAGCGATGAAAGCAAGGAACAATGCGAAGGCAAGCCTCTGAGCATCGCCCACTACGACCTGCGATTCCTGAAGCCACTCGACAATAGCCTTCTCGAAGAGGTGGGCAAGAAGTTCAAGCACATCGTCACCATAGAGGATGGAGTAAGAAACGGAGGCATGGGATCTGCCGTTCTGGAATGGATGAGCGACCATGGCTACCAGCCAACCATCACAAGAATGGGACTGCCAGACGACTTTGTGGAGCATGGCACCGTGAACCAGCTCAGAGAAATCGTGCATCTTGACAACAACAGCATCAAAGAAACCCTGAAGGCTGTAAGCAGAAGCTAGAAGGCTGTAAGCAAAACGTTAAGATTTGCATGATCGATATACATTATTATATATATACATTTTTAAATAGGAAATGAAAATAATCATAGCTGGCGCTCACGCCATCGGAACTCACCTGGCACGACTCCTGTCGCGCAGCAAGGAAGAGATTACGCTCATTGATGAAAGCGAGGAGCGATTGGCCAGCATAGGATCAGACTGCGACCTGCTCACCATGCTGGGCAAGCCTACCAGTCTGAGTACTCTGCGAGATGCCGGAGTTTCCGACGCCGACCTGTTCATCGCCGTCACTCCCATCGAAAGCATGAACATCACGGCAAGCATCCTTGCCAAGAACCTGGGTGCCAAGCGCACCGTGGCACGTGTGGATAACCCCGAGTACATGGAACCGCAGGCACAGGAGTTCTTCAGGGAACTGGGCATCAGCAAACTGATTTACCCGGAAATGCTGGCTGCCGTGGATATCAACAACGGATTGAAGATGAGTTGGGTGCGCCAGCGCTGGGATGTGCACGACGGAGCACTCGTGATGCTCGGCATCAAACTGCGTGAGGGCTGCGAGATTCTCAACGAACCGCTCAAGAACATCAGCGGTCCTAACGACCCATACCATGTGGTAGCCATCAAGCGAGGCAGCGATACCATCATCCCTGGCGGTAACGACGAGCTGAAACTCTACGACCTCGCCTACTTCATGACCACCCGCAACTACATTCCCTACATCCGCAAGATTGTAGGTAAGGAACATTATGTAGATGTGAAGAACGTGATGATTATGGGTGGTGGCCGCACAGCCGTGAGAGCCGTGAAGAAGATGCCGGAATACATGGAGTGCAAGATTATAGAGATGAGCGAGGAGCGCTGCGAATATCTCAACGATATCCTCGACGATACCCACACCCTCATCATCCATGGCGACGGCCGAGACATTCCGTTGCTTACGGAAGAGGGAATCAGAAGCACCCAGGCTTTCGTGGCACTGACCGGAAATGCCGAGACCAACATCCTGGCCTGTCTCACAGCCAAGCGAATGGGTGTGCGCAAAACCGTGGCGGCAGTAGAGAATGTTGATTATGTAAGCATGGCAGAGAGCCTTGATATCGGTACCATCATCAACAAGAAGATGATTGCCGCCAGCTACATCTACCAGATGATGCTCGATGCCGACGTGATGAACGTGCGCTTCCTGATGAGCGCCAACGCCGATGTGGCTGAGTTCATCGCCAAGGAAGGTTCAAAGGTAACCCAAAAACCGGTGAAAGACCTGGGTATGCCTATCGGCGTAACCATTGGTGGACTGGTAAGAAACGGTGAAGGAATGCTCGTTTCGGGTAATACCCAGATAGAACCGGGCGACTCGGTGATGGTGTTCTGCCACAACATCAACATGAAGAAGATTGAGAAGTATTTTATATGATAAAGAGAAGCATTTTATATGATAAATAGCAAACTGATATATAAGATATTGGGGCAACTGCTTTTCATAGAGGCTTTCCTGCTCTTTATCTCTCTGCTGGTAGCCTATTACTACCAGCAGGAAGATGTTTTCGCCTTCGTGATATCAACACTCGCTACCATTGGAGGCGGACTCATTCTGAAATGGAGGGGCCATGGAGCCGACAACTCGATGTCGCGACGCGATGCCTATCTCGTGGTGTCGCTATCCTGGATTATCTTCAGCCTCTTCGGCACCCTGCCCTTCATGATAAGCGGCTACATCAGCAACTTTACGGATGCCTACTTCGAGACGATGTCGGGATTCACCACCACGGGAGCCACCATCCTGGATGATGTGGAATGCTTCCCTCACGGATTGCTCTTCTGGCGATCGCTCACCCAGTGGATAGGCGGTTTGGGTATCGTGTTCTTCACCATCGCCCTGCTGCCATCGCTCGTAGGCGGACAGACCAAGGTGTTTGCCGCCGAGGCTACGGGTCCTATCAAGACCAAGCTGCATCCCCGACTCTCTACCTCGGCAAAATGGATATGGAGTATCTATCTGGTGCTCACCATCGCCTGCATCGCCTCCTATTACGTGGCAGGAATGAATCTCTTCGACAGTTTCAACTATGCGATGACCACTACGGCTACGGGTGGTTTCTCCACCCACAACAGCAGTACATCGTTCTTCCATTCGCCGGCGCTGGAATACATCTGTACGTTCTTCTGCTTTCTCTCGGGAGTGAACTTCACCCTGCTCTATGCGGCAGTTATCAAGTTCAAGATCAAGGACCTGTTCAAGAACTCGGAATTCAAGTTCTATGCATTCCTGGTTTCGGCTTTCACCGCCTTCATCATGGTAGAGCTGGTGGCGATGCGCAACTACGATATGGAGCATGCCTTCCGCAGTGCCGTCTTTCAGGTGGTTTCATTCATCACCACCACGGGATTGTTTAACGACGATGCAGCCCTCTGGCCTCATGTTACCTGGGTGGTATTGGCAACCTGCATGTTCTTCGGAGCCTGCTCGGGCAGTACGAGTGGAGGCTTGAAGTGTATCCGTGGCGTGATGCTGGTGAGAATGGTGAAGAATGAATTCCGCCAGATTCTGCACCCTAATGCGGTACTGCCGCTGAAGATTGACGGTGTGAACGTTCCGATGCAGAAGCGGGTTACGCTGCTCGCCTTCCTCACCACGTATCTCATCATCTGCCTGGTCATCTCCTTCACGATGATAGCCATGGGCATCGACAACACCAATGCCATCACCATCACCCTGAGCTGTGTGGGCAATGTGGGACCTACCTTGGGTACAGAGATAGGACCTACGATGTCGTGGAGCGAACTGCCTGATGTGGCAAAATGGTTCTGCTCGCTGATGATGCTCATCGGACGTCTGGAGATATTCAGCGTACTGGTGATCTTCACCCCTGCCTTCTGGAGGGAGAACTAGAGTTTAAGTGAAGAGTGAAGAATGAAGAGTTCTATAACTAGAAACATTTTATCAACTAATTCAATAAAAATTATGAAACCATTAAAATTTGAACCACTATTGAAGTCCACCATCTGGGGTGGCAACAAGACCATCGCCTTCAAGCATCTTGACATCAAGCAAGAGAAAGTTGGCGAGAGTTGGGAAATCTCTGGTGTTCCTGGCAACGAGAGCATCGTAGCCGACGGCGAGATGAAGGGCAAGAAGCTCAATGAGGTTGTTGCCGAGTTGAAGGACAGTTTCCTTGGTACCGAAAACTACAAGCGTTTCGGCAATGAGTTCCCGCTGCTCATCAAGTTTATCGACGCCAACACCGACCTTTCTATCCAGGTGCATCCTAACGATGAGATTGCCAAGAAGCAGGGTAAGGAGCGCGGCAAGACCGAGATGTGGTATGCGCTGCCAAGTGAGCCGGATGCCAAGCTCTACAACGGATTGAAGATGCAGATTACTCCTGAGCAGTATAAGGAGATGGTGGAGAATGATACCATCACCGATGCCCTGGCTCAGTATAACGTAAAGGAGGACGACTGCTTCTTTATCCCAGCGGGCAGAATCCACGCCATCGGAACAGGCTGTTTCGTTGCCGAGATTCAGCAGACCAGCGATGTTACCTATCGCATCTACGACTTCAAGCGCAAGGACAAGGATGGCAACTATCGCCAGCTCCACACCAAGGAGGCTGCCGAGTGCATCGACTACACCGTATTGCCAGACTATCGCCAGAACTACACTCCTGCCAAGAACCAGGGTGTAAGCATGGTGCAGTGCCCTTACTTCACCACTGCCGTTTATGATCTCGACGAGCCAATGACCCTGGATTATTCAGAGTTGGACAGCTTCGTGATTCTGATTGGCCTGAAGGGTGAGGCTAAGATTACCGACAACGAGGGTAACGAGATTACCCTGCAGGGCGGCGAGAGCATCGTAGTGCCAGCCAGCACCCAGACGCTGAAGGTAGAAGGAACCTTGAAGTTCCTGGAGACATACGTATAAATTTAAAGGTAAAAAGGCTCGCAAGTTTTATTGCCTTGCGAACCTTTTTATTAAACTAGAGTATCTCTGCCAAAACTCAACTTTGAAGAATAAAGGAGAAAAGAACATGGACAAAGGACAATTTCTATTATATCAAACTCCCGATGGAGTATCAAAGATAGAGGTAAAGTTGCAAGACGATACCGTTTGGCTGTCACTCGACCAAATGGCAGAGCTTTTCCAACGCAACAAATCCACCATTTCCAGACACATTAAGAATGTACTGGAAGAGGGGGAATTGTTAGCGGATTCAACTATTGCAAATTTTGCAACAGTTCAAAATGAAGGAAAACGCCATGTAGAGAGACAGATTACTTATTACAACCTCGACATGATTATCAGCGTAGGCTATCGTGTTCATTCTTATCGCGGTGTACAATTCCGAATTTGGGCAACCAAGGTGCTAAAGGACTATATCGTGAAGGGGTTTGCCTTAAACGACGACTTATTGAAACGTGCAGGCGGCGGTAACTATTTCGATGAACTTCTAGCAAGAATTAGGGACATCCGTTCTAGTGAAAAGGTATTCTATCGCAAGATACTGGAAATCTATGCGCTCAGTATCGACTATGACCCTCGTGTGGAAATGACCCAAAAGTTCTTCAAGACGGTACAAAACAAAATGCACTATTCTGTACATGGGCATACCGCAGCGGAAATCATCTATGAACGTGCAGATGCCCAAAAAGATTTCATGGGACTCACCACTTGGTCAGGTGCTATGCCTACAAAGCCAGAAGCCGAGATTGCGAAGAATTATCTCACACAAGACGAGATTAAATCGCTGAATCGCATCGTGAGTCTCTATCTTGACTTTGCAGAAATGCAGGCAGAAGAGCATCGCCCAATGTATATGAAGGACTGGATTAACATACTAGACGACTTTCTCCGTATCTCTCGAAAAGACATACTTACCCATGCAGGTAAGATATCTGCAAAGTTGGCAAAGGAAAAGGCTGATACTGAATACGACAAATTCAAAGAACGAACAAAGAATGACCTTTCTCCTGTAGAAATTCACTTCCTAGAAAACTTTGAAAGAGAGCGGAAACGATTGTCCGATGACAGTGATAAAGCGGATAGCTAATACTTATAGCAAAAGAGTGAAGAATTCAATAGGCATTGCACATGAATTCTTCACCCTTCTGTTGGCTTCCTCTCGGTCGCCGATTTTCAATTCTTCACTCTTCACTCAAAAACTTCTCCACATCCCTCTGAATCTTCTGGAATTCCGGAGAGAACTGGTAAAAGGTGTTCTTCTTCATCATCATTTTCACCTTGCCCAGACTATTCTCATAGCAAGCCATTTCGGTGCGTGCCTGCTCGGAATGAACCGCCCTATCACGGATTTCATTCTCCCTTACATTGCGCAGGGTATCGCAGACACTCTGAACCAGCGGACTCACCACCAGGTCGAAAAGATGATGACCTTGTATATACAGATAGGCATTATGTTCGTTCACCCCCAAGGCATTCAGATACTGAATCATATCCGGCAGTTCATCCTTGAACTTCTTGAAGCGGCGCTCCAGCTGGAAAAGCTTCGCCCTTACTTTCTTGGCGAGATAATTGATGGCCTGCTGAGGTTCCTGGATTCTTACCGATGGCAATACGATGACCTTGTCGAACTCTGCCATATCAAAATGCATCGACATCTTGCGATGACGGATATAGAAAAGAAGATGCCACACGAAGAGCGGCCATATTGTACGGGAATACGCCTCCATGAATCTTTCGAAATCGAAGATATGGGTATCGTTCAGCGTCACCATCACGCAGGTTTCATGCAAACCCTTGGCGTAACACTGGAAATTCTCGATGGCATAAGCGTAGGTATGGAAGATATAGGGACTCTCCAGCATCTGCTGGGAAGCCTCGGTGGTACCCTGGCGCAGATAGTCATAGTCGGCATCCACACAGGCTATCATATCCTTGCCCACCCCCTTGAGCATATTTCCGATAGCCGCCTTCTTGCCACGGTCGAGATGGTTATCGCGGGTAGGCAACATAATCTCAAAATAACGCGTGTCATCCTCATACTTTCCCAATACCGACCGCCAGAAGAAGACATCATCGTAGCTCTCGACGTAAGCCACAATCTTGCGCCGAGCCTTCTTCGAGGTCATCCTGTTGGCGGCCTCGAAGTAAAGCGAGTTGATGTTATCGGTTAAACGTTTAGCCATAAGCCGTTATTTTACTTGATAGTAATATCATCCACCTCCGTTACATGGTCCATCCAGCCATCCATGACCACGGCAGGACTATGGGTGGTCATGATAATCTGGATGTTCGGATTCAGTTTCAGCACCAGACCGATGAGCTGCTTCTGCCACTCCAGGTGAAGACTGATTTCCGGTTCATCCATAAAGAGGATATAAGACTGATTGTCCTCCACCAGCACGGTGAGCAGAATGGCAAGAATCTGCTTTTCGCCAGCCGAAAGCTGATAAGGCAGAAGCTGCTCGCCCATCTGGTTGAATCGGATTTCATTGGCTGTTCGGATGATGGTCTTTCCGGTATCCTTGAAAAGATCATCTATCATATTCTGGAACATCCTCTTGGGTTCGCTCAGCTGCTGAGCCTTGAAGGCTGCATCCGGTTCGCCACTCTGCAATACGGCGATGATGCGGTTGCCGATGTTCACCTGGTAATCCAGATACTTGCGCTGCAGCTGGAAGAGCTGCCAGTCGAGTTCGGTAACCAGGGTAAGGTCTATCTTGTTGATCATCTCGGCATTCATCAGCGGTCTATCCACCGATCGGATTACATCGTAGCGAATCCACTTTGCCTCCTCCGGCTCCACCTTCAGGTGTACGCCCTTGATCATGTGACTAGGGAATTCGCCGCCAGCTGCCAGGCCCTTTACCACCTTATTTAATATAGTACTCTTGCCCACGCCGTTTACACCACTCAGGATATTGACACGGCGGTCGAGGTTCCAAAGAATATGTTTGGTACCGCTCCAGAGAGATTCTATCTCTATCTGTTTGATATAATCAGCATATTTCTGCATAAGAATAATCTCCTATCTTTAATAGTCAAGAACGGAAAAAGACTATTGTCTTAACTTCTTTAACTTCTTAACTCCTTTAACTTCTAAAAAATATACCGCAAATATAGCAAAATTCCTCGAATTTTTGTACCTTTGCACTCGATTTTATTCAAAATAAAGAAGATTTAAATAGAAATAAGGAAAAATGGATAACAAACGACCTCTTATCGCCCACCTGTGCCTCTTCTGTTCAGGCGCATTCTGGGGACTGATGGCTCCTGTAGGCAAGGATGCCATGCTTCACGGCATCGACGGCATCGACCTGGTGAGCTTCCGTGTTTTGGGTGGTGCTCTCCTCTTTTGGCTCACCTCATTATTCACCAAGAAAGAGCATGTTCCAGTAAAAGACATCTTCAAGTTTGCTGCTGCGGGCCTCTTCGCTCTCGTGTTCAACCAGTGTTCTTACACCATCGGTCTGAACATGACCTCGCCTAGCAACTCCAGCATCATGACCACCTCGATGCCTATCTTCGCCATGGTTCTCTCCTTCCTGATATTGAAGGAGCCTATCACCTGGAAGAAGGCACTCGGTGTACTGATGGGATGCGCAGGTGCCGTCATCATCATCATGACGAGTGCCACGGCTGGCAATGCCAAGGTGGGAAACATCTGGGGCGACCTGCTCTGTATGTCGGCGCAGCTTTCCTTCGCCCTCTACCTGTCGCTCTTCAAGAACCTGCTGTCTAAGTATTCGCTCTTCACCATCAACAAGTGGATGTTCCTCTGGGCAACGGTTCTGATATGGCCTTTCACCATCAGCCACGTGATGAGCATCGACTTTGCTCATGTTCCGATGAGCACCTGGTGGGAAACAGGCTACGTGGTTCTCTTCGGCACTTATCTGGGCTACATCTGCATGATGATTGGTCAGAAGACCCTGCGCCCTACCGTGGTGAGTGTATATAACTATGTGCAGCCGCTGGTATCAGTCACCGTAAGTGTCATCGTGGGTCTCGCCGTGTTCAAGGGCATGCAGGCCATCGCCGCCATCCTCGTATTCTCCGGCGTATGGCTCGTGGTAAAGAGCAAGTCGAAGCATGATATCGACCAGCACGACCACAGTCTGGCTTACGAGAAAAGACATGCGTAAATGATTGAATGTCGATTTCTTTATATTTCCCGCTAGGCGTACCGGCGGATTTGCGTACTTGGAAGAAAATATATTTAGCCTTAAGGAAAAATATAATTAGCCTTAAGGGAAAATATAATTAGCCTTAAGGCAAAAAATATAAGAGGATGTGCCATGGACTTATGACACATCCTCTTTTGTTATATAAGGAAGAAGATTAGCAGCCAAAATAAACCATCAATCCGCCCAAAACGATATACAGCAGGGCGTATGGGATGGCCGAGCGGAGAATCTCTCCATCCTTCCCCTCCATATCGCAAGCTGCAGTAGCGATGGCGATGCTCTGCGGACTGATCATCTTGCCACCCGTGGCTCCCGTGGTATTGGCGGCAACCAGCCAGTTCTCCTGACCACCCTCCATACCAAAGAAAGTGCTCTGTCCCGTCATGCCCAACTGGTTGGCTACATGAGCCTGGAGCTTGGCAAAGAGGATATTCGAAGAGGTATCAGAACCCGTTACGAAGGTTCCGATGGCACCAATCATCGGCGCTACCAAAGGATAGAAGTCGCCCGTTACAGCCACCAGACCTGAGGCGATGGAAGTAATCATTCCCGAATAGTTCATCACACTCGCCAGGGCTATCAGCGAACAGATGGTCACCACCGTCTTTCGCAGATTCACCGTGGTACGGGCAAGAATCACCATCAATCTCTTGAGGCTCAATCCCTGAATCAATCCACCAATCGTAGCACCCAGGAAGAGCATAAGGCCCGCATTGGAAATCCAGCCAAACTTAAAGGTGCTGTCGAGCACTGGCAGATGAACCGCACTCACCAGATGACTCTTGAGGAAAGCATTGACCGGAGGACAGAGTGCGCCGGAAACCAGGATGAATATCAATATAAAGAGGTAAACGCTCCATGCCTTCAGGCTCTCAGTAAGCGTAAAGGTTTCCCTATCCTGCACCTTGCTCTTTCTGGCAAACACCTTGGCGTATGCGATGATGGCAATAATGGCTGCCAGCGAACCGATGATGGCTGGTGTCTCCGAACCGAGATAATAACCGCAGACAAACTGCACAACCACGGAAATCACTCCCACCCAAAGGGCGATGATGAGATTCTTGATAAGATTGTGCTTATCGGTAAGCGTCAGGATGATGAAAGGCAGGATGATAAAGAGAGGTGCCAGCTGGATGATGGCGAAGGCCGAAGTCTCGCAAATCTGTGCCGCCGAAGCCGATCCGCTTTCCGCCACCTCATTGCAGAGCGTAGTAACCGGCACGCCCACGGCACCAAATCCCGTAGCCACGGTATTACCGATCAAGGATACCAGAGCCGAGAACATCGGTTTGAAGCCGAGTCCGATGAGGATGGCAGCAGGTATCGCCACCGCCGTTCCGAAGCCCGCCATACCTTCGAGCAGTCCGCCGAATCCCCATACAAGGAGCAGCACGAGCAGTCCCTTATCATCGGTAATCGATGTAAACTGCCTCTTGATTACCTCAATCTGCTTGCTTTCCACGAGGATATTATAGCTGTAGATAGCCATCAGGATGATGATGAGAATCGGGAATACCGCCTTCAGGATGCCTTCCACCACCGCCCATCCCGTCAGGGCGATCACGCTATCCTCCGCATGTTCCGGGGCAATCATGCCCAGCGGCGAAGCAGCGAAGAGAGCGAGCAACACGGTAATTACGAGCGTCAGCAAGGCGCTTTTATGACCTGCCATCTTGAAACCGAGCATCAAGATGAACAGCAATACGATGGGAATAATAGAAACTATTGATGCCATAAGCCATTCAGTTTTTTAATGTTTTCGATTGCTAATTTTTATTTCTTCGATTACTAAATTTTATGTTTATAGCTGCAAAAATAATAATTTTCTTTGAAAAAAGAAAGCATTTTTTGAAAAAAATCTTTTTTTAGATGTCCGATTTTTCAATTTCATACGTCTATAGAGTGTTAAGGTTATGAGAACAGAAGAATTCAACCATATCATCCTACCGATGCGCAGCGACTTGAAAGCGTATGCGCTAAGGTTGACTGAGAGTGACGACAATGCCGAAGACCTCGTGCAGGAAGTCATGCTCAGGCTGTGGGACATGCGCCAGAATATCCAGGCAGAAGATAACCTCAAGGCGCTAGCCATTACCATCATGCGCAACAAGTTTTATGACCAGTGCCGACATGAGGAGCGGAACTTCACCACCGACAAGGTGATGGAAGTGCCCATAGAAGACCGGCGGGCAGAGCAACGGGACGAGGTAAACCTCATCAAGCAGATAGTGGCACAGCTTCCGCCCTTGCAGCAGCAGATATTCCGCATGAAGGAGATAGAAGGCTATACTGCCGATGAAATCATGCAGATAACGGGATGCTCTGCCGATAATCTCCGAAAGAATCTCTCCCGAGCCCGGCTCAAAATCAGAGAGACCTATATGAATATCGTGAAACAGAACAGAACAAAATAAAGAAGGAGGAAAGAAGATGAACGATAAAATAAAAAGAATCGATGAATTCAAGAATACCAATGAATTCAAGACGATACAGGACTTGCTCGACAAGTATATGGATGGTGCCACATCCAATGAGGAAGAGGCAACGCTCAGAAAATATTTCGAAGAGCATGGCAATAATATTCCTGAAGAATGGGAATCCTATCGCGCCCTCTTCGGCTATATCGGATTCGAACAGATGAATCTTTCTCAAATTCTAAAAGAAGAAGAGAAGGAGGAGGATTTCGAAAAGAAAGATATCGAGAAGGAAGAAATCCCAAAGAAGGAAACTTCTCGCAGCAGATGGCTCAAATATTTCGGCACTTCTGTGGCAGCCGCCGCTATCATCGCATTCCTGATTGTGGGCATCCAGAAGATAGCCCAGCCTCAGCCTGAATGTTATGCGGTTATCGATGGAAAGGTTTATACCGACCAGGAGTTCGTTCATAACGAAGCCCTGGATGCCCTGGATGATGTTTCGGCAGATTCCGAAGATCCATTCAGTGCCCTGGATATGATGAAACAATAAATTCATCTTTTAGATGAAACAATCAAACTATAAAGTATAATATATATAATAAGGTATAGAATATGAAACGATGCAACTTGATAAAACGCTTCTTCATCGGACTGCTTCTTATCGTGGTAGCCTCGATTTCGGCTAATGCCCAGGAGGGACTATACGTAAAAAGTATATTCCAACGATTCGGGCACGCCAAGGGATGCAAGATGGTTACGATGCAGAATGCGCAACTCAAAGGTTACAAGCTCAAGATATACAAGAGCCTGGTATATAAGAACCATGCCACGGAAATAGCCCACTATTTGAAGTCCGACCGCAAGGCTGCAAAGAAAATCAGAGAGGTGGTGGAGAATGGCAAGATGGTGAGCGGCTATTACATGATGGCTCCCTTGAGCAATGGAGACAACCGCTTTATCCTCTTCAGCAATCCGAGTGAAAGCAAGGGAACCGTGATTTATATCGAAGGCGACCTGTCGCCCGAAGATATCATGAAACTCTGCTATTCCAGAAGATAGAAACAACATTTTCCTTCAGGAATCCTCTCAATAAGAATAAAAAACAACATAAAATATAGTATTATGAATATCAAAAACGTAATGATGATGGCTGCCATGATGCCAGCCTTCGCCCTTGCTGAAACCAACAGCAACAGTGCACCAGCCTCTGTAGAGGCTAACGACACCACAATCAGAGTGAACGACCAGAACATCGTCATCAAGCAGGATGGAGAACAGACTTCTGTGAAGATATATAAGATGAACGGCAATGAGATGAATGAAATGACCAAGATTTCAGAGACCCAATTCGTAGATGGTCAGGAAGTAGAAAAGGTATTTGTCACCTCACCATTCATCCCTCAGACTTTGAGCAAGCGCAAGCGCAGTCTGGAGAGTCATTATCCAACCTTCTTCTTCGGCTGCAGCCAGTTGCCAGGCAGCAGGGGAAGCATGGGAGGCAACAACGAGATGCACAGTCGCGACTCCAAGTCGTGGGAATGGGGCATCACCCTCACCAGTCTCTGCTTCCGCCTTTCCAACGAAATGGCGCTCACCTCCTCCCTCTCCATCGGACAGGTGCACCACCATTTCAAGGACAATTATGTATTAAGCACCGAAAACGGGGTATCGGCAATGACTCCGATAGAAGGCGAGACGCTGAAGAAAAGCTATATCAGCTACAATGTGCTCCGCCTGCCTATCATGCTGGAGTGGCAGAAGCGCATAGGATGCCATGATGCATTCCTGGCTTTAGGTCCATCGGTAGAATACCGCTGGCACGAGCATTCCCGCTACTTCATCGGAAAGCACAAGCATACCGAAACGGGCGATATCAACCTCAACCCTATCGGCTTGAACCTGGAAGCCCGTGCAGGCTACTCAGGAGTGATGCTCTACGCCCGTGCCGGAATAACCCCGCTGCTCAACAAGACCAAGGCTCCCGAGTGCTACCCGATGACCATCGGCTTAGGATTCAGGCTGTAATTTCTCTTAAAAAAGTGGCGATAAGTGTGCGAAATCTCATAAAAAACATAGATTACGCACACCTATCGCCACTTTTTGCTTTTTATCGCCTTAATTTAGGCTATAGTAACAGAGAGAACTTTGTTATTTATTTTAACTCAATCTCCATATTTTTATTTGGCACAAAGGACATGTTTCCTTCATAACATGGCTTGGCTGAATCATATTTGCCCGAGAAATCAGAACGATATACCATCACATGATAAGTGCCGGAAACTAAGTTCGATAGATTGAAACTTACATTATAGTTGCACATACAGTCTGCCTCAATCGTGGAATCTCCCAAAGGAATCAACACAATACGGATTTCTCCATCTTGTGCATGTACTTGAGGGCTAAATCCATTTACTGCACAATTTGCCTGAAGGTCTGTTACTTGAAAATGAGCAACACCTTTTGCATCAACAGAAACCAACATCTTTGCAGACTTTTCTTTTTCTGCTTTATAATATTCAGGACGACTTTCTGTTGCTGAGAAGGATGATGTACAGCCAGAGTTTACCACATCACTCATTCTTACCTGCTCCATGACATTCTGTTCCGTAGAACAAGCTCCCATTGCCATAGCAGCCATAACTAAAAATACAACTTGTTTAACCATAACTATATCTATTTTTAATTTTGAATTGAACGAATTGACCCAATCAACTTATAAGTATCGATTATTGCTTCTAACGATTGTTCTGAGGAACTCTTTCGTTTTTCTACTGCATCGACAAAACTTTTGATGGTATCAAAGTAGCCTTGCGTAACTATCTGATTGTTATGGATAGTTGGCACGAAGTTATTTCTGTCGAACAAATGAACATCGACCCTCTTCCGTTGAAAAACTTTCTCGACAGGTACACCCATCAACGTAGATTGCTTACCTTTATATATCAAACTCTCCATCTGCTCCATTTCAAAGATACCAGATGAAGTGTTTACCGTCATGCACTCTTTTGCATCATTCCAGGAATAACCAGTTGACAGTTCTAAAACACCTGTAGCTTTTTCGTGTTCGAGTACCAACATAAGTGTATGATGCTCTATCCAGCCAGCAAACTTAACTTCTGCCTTTCCGAATAGAAACGTCACGTAATCCAATGGATGAACGAAAAGATCCAACATCGCATCACCTTCAGGATATGACCCTGTGAGATATTTGAGATTGTAGCTCATTCTTCCCTTGCTCTTCTGTAATTCCTTTTTTAGGATACGGATGACGGGGGCATTCCGCTTTTGCAATCCAACAGTTACTTGCGGAAAGCCGGCCGCTTTCCGCATTCCGATTAGTTGCAACAGTTCGTCTTCACTCTGGCATGGAGGCTTTTCTATAAATAGAGCCTTGCCACTCTTGATAACCTCCGAAGCTATCATGAAATGAGATTTTGGAGAAACCGACACTAACACGCCCTTAATGTCATCATCATGCAAAATATCATCTAAAGATGTTGTTGCACAGACATTGGGATAAGCCGCTTCTATGAATGGTAACTTGTCTTCTGACTTGCAGCAAATATATTTCAATGGAACATGAAGATAGTTCAGAACAGGGTACAGATTATTTGTACTATGGTTACCAATGCCCACAAAAGCATAATTGCCACCATATATCTGCTTCAACTGCCTCATGCTCCTTATCCGCTTATAACGTTCGATGATGTTCTTTATATATTCCATTAGCTATTAATTCGATTTATGTATTCCCTATATGTTTCATTAACGTTGTTTGTCCATTGATATTTTCCATAAACGACTTGAATAAGCTTTTTTGGCAGAAATCTTTCAAGGTTTCGCAGCAATATCAAATCATATTTGCGATGGAAGTTGATCCAACAGGCATTGCATTCCTTCGAGTATCTGCATTGCTCCTTATGTGCGAATCTCGAATTGAATATATCATCCAGCGAATGTGTATGGATGTTGCCAAGCTTCACATCGAGATTCTGGCATAGTGGAACATCGCCATTCGAGTGAATCACCAATTCGCTAAAGATACTTTGACAACGCAACCTGAGATTACCGTTTCGCCATTCTTCATACAAGGCTACAAAATCAAAATTTTCTTCTGTATCATGTATGTTCTGAGGTATATCTTGAATGTAATTTTCAAAATCTACAGAAAGAAGCTCTGCCGTAGTATCAAAGAAATCCATCGTTCCATAAATTCCGATTCTCACGTCAATGTCATATTCCTTTGCCACCTCTATGACATATCTCATATCAGAAAAGGAATTCCAGGGTGACAGGCAGAACATGAGGGAGATAGGAACCTCATCTCTCACCGCTTTCACAACCTCTATTACCTTATCATGCCCATTGCATCCTCTCATGCTCTTGTATGTTTCCTTATCACCATCAAGAGATACATACAAATGAGCAGGATGAAACTTTCTCACGGCATCTATCACTTTTTGGGGATTTAAGCAGTTGGATAGTAATGTATAATTGGGATGGTTCTCCTTGAACCACTCCATTATTACATCTGCCTCAGGATGAAGCAGGAACTCCCCACCTTCCAATCCAACAACCGTATGCTGAGAGATGCATTTACTGCGCATAATTTCCCTAATGTCTTTAAAAGAAAGATGCTCTACTGGCTTTTGCCAAATTGAGCAATGCTTGCAACGGGATTGGCATTTTGTTGTGGAATACAACATTAGCGTACTCAGCATCTTGTGCCGAGGACGTAACATATTGTTGAGGTACATAACCCCATTTCGTATATAGTCTTTTATTTTGTACATGCGTCTTAAGAAACTTTTGTGTTTCTACTATTAAAGATACACCAAAAGTTCCAAAGACTGCATGAGGCTTTGTTTTTACCATGTAAACCTGATTCCGAAAGGAACGGTAATGGTAAATGGATGTTCTGTCCAAATGGTACGCGTCGTACTTCCATTAGGTATGTGCCAACTGAATGTTGGTTCCAGATAAACACCCCAATTATTCGCAAAATTATATTGTAATCCGACACCCGTACCAATTGTCCATTGGAATGGCGGGGTAAAATGCCAGCTATCTGAATATGGAATTACTGTTCCTGTTACATATTGTTCATCTGTCTTGCCAGATAAAGGCATGTTCAGGATGATACCTGCGGAAGTGTATGCTGTCCACCTGTTTGCGCCAAACCACTTGTATGACAAACGCAAAGGAATGCCCAAATACTGGACTTTCTGCCGCTTTTGTACATAGTAGTCATCCTCACCCAATATGAATTCAGACTTCAGTTGGGAGTATTGAAGACCAGTCTCCATGTTCCAATTTCTATTGATAGTCTTAGTCATGGACAATCCAAATGTGATTGGTTTGTCATGATACTCATGCTCAACGATTTTTCCACCGTTTTTAATGTTATTGATGTTGTTTGTATTGTTGATGGCGATTTCCATAAGAGCCTTTTCTGCCTCCGACATATTGCCATGCGCATTCTGCTGTAAATACTGAGAATATTCCTCCCAAGTTGAAAACATTTGTGGACCTGAAGGTTGAGGACCATCGGTTATATCTTCTCCCTTGCCCACAAGCATCTTATAAGCACTCTGAGCCAATGCAGAACCCACAGAACCCATGGCAAGCAGTTGCCACTTGCTTTTGTAACTTGGAGTAATTTCCTTTGCTATAAATTTTTCTAGCTCAGGAACAACCTGTTTTATTGTATCGAGTGAAACGGTATCTTTATCTATTGCTACAACAATATTGATTGCCGAATCAGTCTTTTCATAACCAGTTTCGAAATCTGTTTTATGATCAGTTTTATAATCTGTTTGAATGCCAACAGAATCAACTACGAGGTAATCCGGCAAATTCATTTTGTCCTGACTTGCCGTTGCTATTATATTCTTGTCAACCACAGGAGATTGGGTAGTAGGCTGCACAGTTACACGATCAACAGAACGCTTTCCCTTGGCAGCATCATTTATATTGGCTACAGGTTGTTGCTCCTTTTCCGTACCTCTCTTCCAAAACAGATATTTATATATAGGTATGCTGACGAGCAATATGGAAATGACAGTCAGCATTCGCCTGTTTATCATATTACGCAACAACCCCTTTGCTCTTGTTAATTGTGATGATGAACTGTGTGGCTCAATACCAAGCTTTTCTGCAATTTCTTTATGCGAAAAGCCGTCAATGACAGCCATTCTGAACACGTTGCGGTATCCAGAAGGCAACTTGTCGATAAGCTCAAAAAGTTCTTTTTCTTCCAATTTGGAATCAGAAGTATAAGAACTTTCCACATCAAACCCATCCCCAATTTCCGAGAAAGATAGCACTTGTATCTTACGCTTCCTCTCTAAATATCGCAAGGATATATTTTTAGTAATGGCAACAAGCCATTCCCCAAACTTTGAAGCATCCTTTAGCTTTTCCAAAGAATAATAAGCTCGTATAAACGATTCTTGGACGAGGTCATCCACCGTGTCCTCGTCCTCTTGGGTAATTTTTATGCAAGCGTTTCTCATCCTTTGAGAATATGCATCATAAACTGTTTTCAAGGCGTCAGTATCACCTGCCTTTACTCTTTCTATCAGCTTTTCTATCTTCATGTTGGGTGTACGATATTGTGCACAATATATATAAGATACGTGAAAAAGCGAAAAGACTGCATAAGAATTTGTTAAAAACATAAAAATAAAATAGACCTAATGAACAAGAGATGGTTCACACAGCCAAATTAAGTAACGAATCATAGCCAAATTGGGTAACAAATCACAGCCAAATTAGGTAATTTTGCCCATTTTTCTGCTAAAAAATGCCTGAATACCACAAACGTGGTAGCAGGAATACTACTCATATGCTATTTCAGAATCCAAAAAATCGCCGTACCTTTGCAGCGTCAATCAGAACAAACTGCATGATGACTTTCAGAAGGACATCAGAATGTCTTCCAGAAGAATGTCTTTCAGAGAGAGAACATCAATCTGATTTCTGGGCGACAATTTATATAAATGAATAAGATTGAATATTAACGTAAAATTAAAGAAAGGACATAGATTATGAGTACAGAAAAGAAACTTCGCTTTGAGACACTTCAGTTGCATGTAGGTCAGGAAAATCCAGATCCAGCTACCGACGCTCGTGCGGTGCCTATCTACCAGACCACAAGTTACGTGTTCCGCAACTCTCAGCACGCTGCCGATAGATTCGGACTCCGTGACGCAGGTAACATCTATGGTCGCTTGACCAACTCTACTCAGGGTGTATTCGAAGACCGTGTAGCTACCCTCGAAGGTGGTGTAGCAGGTTTGGCTGTCGCTTCTGGTGCTGCCGCCGTTACCTACGCTCTGCAGAACATCCTTCAGAACGGCGACCACATCGTAGCTGCCGACAACATCTACGGTGGTACTTATAACCTCATCACTCATACATTATCCACACAGGGTGTCAGCTACACCATCGTGGATCCTCGCAACTTCGAGCAAGTAGAGGCTGCCATCCAGGACAATACCAAGGCACTCTATGCAGAGACCTTCGGAAATCCTAACTCTGATGTAACCGATATCGATAAGTTGGCAGAGATTGCTCATCGCCACAACATCCCATTGATTATCGATAATACCTTCGGCACCCCATACCTCATCCGTCCTATCGAGCACGGAGCAGATATCGTGGTTCACTCTGCTACCAAGTTCATCGGCGGTCACGGTTCATCTCTCGGTGGTGTCATCGTAGATGGCGGTAAGTTCGACTGGAAGGCAAATGCCGACAAGTTCCCTACTCTCGCTAAGCCAGACCCATCATATCATGGTGCGGTATTTGCAGATGTAGCCGGAGCAGCAGCCTTCGTAACCCGAATCCGTGCGGTCATCCTTCGTGATACCGGTGCAACCATCTCTCCATTCAATGCCTGGATTCTTCTTCAGGGCTTGGAGACATTGAGCCTCCGTGTAGAGCGTCACGTTCAGAATGCATTGAAGGTAGTAGAGTATCTGGAGAACAATCCTAAGGTGGCTAAGGTTAATCACCCTGCCGTTCCTTCTCATCCAGACCACGAGCTTTACAAGAAGCTCTTCCCTAACGGCGGTGGTTCAATCTTCACCTTCGATATCAAGGGCGGCGAGAAAGAGGCATGGGAGTTCATCGACCACCTGCGCATCTTCTCTTTGCTGGCTAACGTAGCCGACGTGAAGTCACTGGTTATCCACCCAGCAACAACCACCCACTCTCAGTTGAGCCCAGAGGAATTGGAGGAGCAGCACATCTATCCTTCTACCGTTCGCCTGAGCATCGGTATCGAGAACATCGACGACCTGATTGAGGCTCTCGATGAGGCATTTACCTACGTAAAGTAGTGATTAGTGAGTAGTGAGTAGTGAGTAGTGATTAATTATTAGTGATTAATTATTAATGATTTAAATTAGAGTACAGTTATGGCAAAGATTTATAAACAGATTACTGATTTAATCGGTAAGACCCCATTGGTAGAATTGGGTAAGTATTCAGCATCCAAGAGTTTGGAGACTCCTGTAATTGCTAAGGTAGAATTCTTCAATCCTGGCGGAAGCGTAAAGGATCGTATCGCCCTTGCGATGATCGAAGACGCTGAGCAGAAGGGCATCCTGAAACCAGGTGCCACCATCATCGAACCAACCAGCGGTAACACGGGTGTAGGTCTGGCTCTGGTATCAGCCGTAAAGGGCTACCACCTCATCCTCACCATGCCAGAAACCATGAGTGTGGAGCGCAGAAACCTGGTGAAGGCTTACGGCGCAGAAGTGAGACTGACCAGCGGCAAGGACGGAATGCCTGGTGCCATCAAGGCTGCCGAGGAGCTCCGCGATTCCATTCCTGGTTCCGTGATTCTGGGACAGTTTACCAACCCAGCCAATCCTGCCAAGCACTATGCCACAACAGGACCAGAAATCTGGGCAGATACCGATGGCGAGATTGATATCTTCGTAGCCGGTGTAGGAACCGGTGGAACCATTTCGGGTATCGCCAAGTATCTGAAGGAGCAGAATCCAAACGTGAAGGTGATTGCCGTAGAACCAGCCACATCGCCTGTATTGAACGGCGGACAGAGCGGTCCTCACAAGATTCAGGGCATCGGTGCCGGCTTCGTTCCAGAGACCTACTCTTCAGAATTCATCGATGAGGTATTGGACATTCAGAACGATGATGCCATCAAGGCAGGTCGTGACCTGGCTCAGACCGAGGGCCTCTTGGTAGGAATCTCATCAGGTGCCGCCGCCTTTGCAGCCACCGAGATTGCGAAGCGTCCTGAGAACAAGGGCAAGAAGATTGTTGCCCTCTTGCCAGATACTGGTGAGCGTTATTTAAGCACTGTACTCTATGCTTTCGAGGAGTATCCTTTGTAATTCACAATCGGATATTATCTGAAGAAAGCAAAATCTATCATAATTTTCCCAACCCGCTTTTCCATAGCAGGTTGGGGATTTGTATATTTCGGAACTTCATATATATTTGCAAATGCGATACCACCGCCCTAACTACCTATTTTTATATAGTTAGGGCGGTGTTATCGCTAAAATTTGAGACCATTTACCGCATAGAGCGGTACGTTTGTAACCCAATCTTCCTGCTGATAATCATTCATAGAGATGCGATAGGCCTTCTTTGACCGGTTCAATCTCATCCTCCTCATCCTGGAGCAGAAAATCAATCTCCTGAGTACTGTTGGTTTTGGCATAATAATACGGTTCATACCTGAGAACGAGCTGCTGCAAAACATACTGTTCCGTCAATGCTCCTTTGAATTCGGTAAAAATACTGTTGCCAGACACTATTGTCGCTGCCTTGAGATTAGACATCGCACCCAAAAGCCCAACATCCAGGACGAAGATCTTGAAGGCTGCCCGATCTTCATAACTGGCAAGTGGCAGTCGAGAAAAGGGGCAGTATCAGTTTAGAAAACGGACATTAAAATACCGTTTACCGCAAAAACACAAAGTAAAGTACCGCAAAAATACAAAGTAAAATACCGTTAAAACACAAAACAAAATACCACAAAAATACAAAATTATTTGTAGATTCCACTATTTATTACAATCTTTGCAAACAAAAACATATTGAATATGAAGTATTTAGATAGAATAGCAGACAGAATGCTCCGACTTCGTTTGGAAGCCTTTGGAGCAGTACAGATTGTTGGACCAAAATGGTGCGGAAAAACCACTACAGCCATGCAGCAGTCAAAGAGCGTAATCAAGATGCAAGATCCAGATAAGCGTGAAGGATATCTGGCGACGGCACGCACCAAACCATCCTTGCTGCTCAAAGGCGAAACACCACGACTGATAGACGAGTAGCAGGTAGCACCAGTTTTATGGGATGCTGTTCGGAATACCGTAGATGAGCGAAACCAGAAAGGTCAGTTTATCTTAACCGGTTCTACAGTCGTCGAAGACAAAAACGGAGAAATCATGCATACGGGTACTGGCCGCATCTCCAAGATGCCCATGTATCCTATGAGCCTTTATGAGTCAAAGGAATCAACAGGCACCATATCTTTACGTTTATTGTTTGATGATCCAGCTTACGATATTGATGGATTTCTGTCAGACATGACCGTGGAGAAACTGATTTTCGCTGCTTGCCGAGGCGGTTGGCCTGCATCATTGGACGTCACTTCGCAGGAGGCACAATTACTGATAGCACAGGATTACGTAAATGTGATTTGCGATGAAGATATATCGAGGGTAGATGACGTAAGAAGACAGCCAGCTTTGGCTCGACTCATCATGCGTTCTTATGCCCGGAACATCTGCACCCTCGTCTAGAAATCCAAGATGTTGGCAGACATCACGGTAGAAATGGAGAAAACGTCGATGCCAACATTTGATGATTATGTTTCTGCCCTGCAACGATTGTTTGTCATAGAAGATGTGGAGGCATGGTGTCCGGCAATCCGCTCAGCCGCTGCAATCCGTTCGGGAGCCAAGCGTTGCTTTGCAGATCCTTCCATAGCTGTTGCTGCTTTGGGTATGTCACCAAGAAGTCTGGAATTAGACCTTCGAACCTTTGGTTTCATATTCGAGTGTATGTGCATTCGCGACCTGAAGGTATATTCGCAAGCCTTGGGAGGTAGAGTCTCTTACTATCACGACCGCTATGACCTGGAGGCAGACATCATGCTTCATCTTGCAGATGGCCGCTATGCCTTGATAGAATGCAAGTTGGGTAGTCGGGAGATAGAAGATGGTGCCAAGCATCTCCTGCAACTACGGGATCTGATTCGTGAGAAGAACAAGACAGAGCATCAGATGCCACTCAGAGAGCCAGACCTGCTGATTGTCATGACAGGAGGCGAAATGGCTTATACCAGGGAAGATGGAGTAAAGGTTATACCTTTGGCTACATTAAAAGACTAAGAAAAGGGCACTACACAAAAATCTGGTTAGAAGGGGAACTACAAAAAATCAGATAGAACCTGATGAAGATGGTCTCCCTGAACTTAGACCCAAGATTGACTTTCACTTCTTAAGATAGCCATCCCATGACATACGAAGAATTCAAGCTATTGGCTGAAAGCCTGATGCACCAGGATGTCCAGTACCGCAAAAAGATGAAGGAGGAAGACGACTATCCGCTGGATACCTTCTGCTATTATATCTCGGAGATTCCGCTGGGACTGTTGCACTACGACCGCGAATGTCTTTCTGAAAGAGTGTATGACGGTGAGGGAAAACTTATCGACCGGTCTTACTGCTGTTCGCGTTTCAGCATTTACTATCCCGGAGTCTGCGATTCGCCTGCATACGACCGTCATCCTGATGAGACCTTCCGAGGCAGAAGCGCTGAACAGATTAGATTCCAGAAAGGTGACATCGTGGAAGTATATCGTGGCAATGAGGTGAAACTTGCCATCGTTGTCGGTACTCCGCTTACCACCGAATGGATCTGGGAGAGGAACCAGGCTGCCAAGGATAAAAGGGGATTGGATGAACTGCCATATGATGAGACGGATGACAGCTATACCGTGATAGATGGTCCCGGCTACGAATACCACGACCATGTTCCGTCGCTGTATGTCTTCGCCCCTCACTATCATATGCCGCTCTATCTTCAGAGACGATTCAAGGGTTATCTGGAGAAGGCAGAGAAGAAGCAGAAAGAAGAGGAGGAGAAAGACAGGATCTTCCGCCAGGCTCACGATTGCAGCTTCAGCAACAAGGAACAGATAGAGAAATCTGAAAAGTGCGGCTGTTTCTTCTGCGGCGAAATCTTCTCGCCATCCGAAATCACGGATTACCTCCCTGATGAGCCGCCTACAGCCGAATGTCCCTTCTGTTATACCGACTCCGTAATAGGTGATGCCTCCGGCTTCCCTATCACCAAGGATTTCTTGAAGAAAATGAAGAAGAGATGGTTCTAAGCAAAATAAGGAAAATCGCCCTACCCCCAAAATTTACACCTATTTTGGGGATTACAATCCCAAAAAACATAGTAAATTTTGGGATTAGAGCGTTATTTCAACGTTTTTCACCGACCTTCTCCCCCTATCACATGGGGACAGTATCAGTCAAAAAAAACGGACGCCGAGAAACAAAACAGACTATCTGATTGATTATCAACACATTCACATCTTTTAATCACATTTTATGAGGGAATAATCCGCACACCAATCACATTTTATGAGGGAATCCCTTCATTTTCCTACACATTTTATGAGGGAACGCCCACTTTTTAACTGATTTTAAAGAAAGATATCCTATCACATGGGGGCAGTATCAGTTTAGAAAACGGACATTAAAATACAAGAACTCCGCCCTAACAACCTCGAAAAAAGGGGAGTTAGGGCGGAGCTATCTACAAATATTATTTCTTCTCTTCCAGATGCTTCTTCACGGCATCCTCGATATCAGCCTTGTAATTCAAGCCGTAAAGGCGATACAAATCCTGCATATGGAGCATGCGAGGAAGGAAGTTCTCCAAGTTTCGCTTGTCCTTGGCGGTCCACTGAACTTCAGAAAGGGCGGCAAGTCTTGGCAGCAACTCCCACTCCATCTTCTCGGCATCCTTTACCCACTCAGTCCAGATACAACCCTCGGCACCGATGATGTTCTTCTGCTCGGCAGGAGTCAGCTTATCAGAGCAAGGCTCCAGATCATATACACGCTGGATGCTTGGAATACCCTCTATCTTGTTGATGCGAGGATTGCTGAAATAGAAATTGGTGATAGGAGCCACGATGGTAGGATGACCCTCACGGGCTGAACGGATGCTGGCATTCACACTGGTCCAACCGCAAACGGTGATGTCCTTGGATGGAGTTCCTTCCAGAATCTCATCCCAACCCATCATCTTTCTGCCACGATTTCTGATCTGCTTCTCTATCTCACCCATGAACCAGGTCTGCAACTGCTCTTCCTTGCTGTGCTTAGGAAGTTCCTGAATGCCTAGCTCCTCTATCTTCTTCTGACAGTTCCCGCAAACCTTCCAGCGGTTCTTTGGGCACTCGTCGCCACCAATATGAATATACTCTGATGGGAAAATGTCCATGATCTCATCCATCACGTCCTTGGCAAACTGAAGAGTCTGAGTCTTACCGGCACACAACACATCCTCGAACACGCCAAAGCGGGTAGCCACCTCGTAAGGACCACCCGTGCAGCCCAACTCCGGATAAGAAGCCAGGGCAGCCAGCATGTGGCCCGGCATATCCACCTCAGGAATCACGGTGATGTATCTGTCGGCAGCATACTTCACGATTTCGCGAGCCTCATCCTGGGTATAATAGCCCGATACAGGAACACCGTCAAACTCATTTTTGTTGGTTGGCAGGATAGTTTCCTTGCGCTTGGAACCAATCTGGGTAAGCATCGGATACTTCTTGATTTCAAGACGCCAGCCCTGGTCCTCGGTAAGATGCCAGTGGAAATAGTTGATGTTGTGCATCGCAAAGACATCAATCAACTTCTTGAGATAAGGAACGCTGAAATAATGGCGGCCCACATCTATCATAAACGCACGGTAGGCAAAGCGAGGCGCATCCTTCACCTCTACGGCTGGCAGGGAAACACTTTTCACATCCTTGGCAATAGGCAAAGCCTTCATCACACTCTGGATGCCGTAGAAGATACCCACATGAGAGGTGGCAGAAATGGTGATGCCCGCCTTGTTCACCACCAGGGAATAAGCCTCAGATTTTGGGTCGCCGGCATTCAGAGCCAGACGAATCTGCTTCTTCTCCTGCTTATCAGTAGTCTTCACCTCAATACCGGTTACCTCCTTGATATGAGATGCCAGGAACTCGGCATCCTTCTTCTGCTTCTCATCGCCAGCAGCGCAATAAATAGTTGTCTTTGATGTTATTTTGAACGGAGCTGCCTCCATCTCCTTCACCTGCTCTGGTAAAGGAACGATTTGCCAACTTCCCATGTTCAAATCCTTGGCAGAAAGAGAAAGGCTTGCCAAGAGAGCCACAGTTAGAATGATTCTTCGTAACATAATTTTTGTATAATAGGTTTTAAATTAGTGCAAAATTACGATTATATCTCGAAAGAATGGCATTCATGCTACAGAAATATCGACTTATATACAAAAATTAACCTATTTTTGAATTTTAAAACCTATCAAACCGATATTTTGTTGTACCTTTGCAGCAATAATCGACTCATAATGATAAACAATTAATATGAAGAAACTGTTCCTGAGCGCTGCCCTCCTGGCAGCATCTCTGGCATCCCAGGCCCAGCAGGGTCCACTGTGGATGCGCTACCCGGCCATCTCGCCCGATGGCTCTACCATCGCCTTTGCCTATAAGGGCGACCTCTATTGCGTTCCTGCCCAGGGTGGCGAGGCACGCCAGTTGACTACCCATGCCGCTTACGACTCTCAGCCTATCTGGAGCCCTGACGGCAAGAAAATTGCCTTCGTCTCTACCCGAGAAGGCAGCATGGATGTGTACGTCATCTCTGCCAAAGGCGGTGCGCCAACCCGACTCACCACCCACAGCGGCAAGGAGACACCTATCGCCTTCAAGGACAACGACCACGTGCTCTTCGCTGCCAATATCATGCCTACAGCCCAGAGCAACCTGTTTGCATCCAATGAGTTCTCGCAGGTTTACGAGGTAAGTACCCAGGGCGGTCGTCCAAAACTGTATTCCGTTCTGCCGATGGAAAACATCAGCATCAACAAGAACGGACAGGTGCTCTACCACGACAAGAAGGGTTACGAGGATGCATGGCGCAAGCACCACACCTCGCCTATCACCCGAGACATCTGGATGCTCGACAACGGTAAGTATCAGAAGCTCACCACCTTCAAGGGCGAAGACCGCAACCCGGTATGGGCAGCCGATAACCAGAGCTTCTATTATCTGAGCGAGCAGGATGGTTCCTTCAATGTATATCGCCGCAACATCGCCAGCGGAAAGGATACCCAGATAACCCACGAAAAGAAGAATCCTATCCGATTCCTCACCTCTTCTAATGATGGTCTGCTCTGCTATGGTTTCGATGGCGAAATCTATACCGTAAAGGAAGGCGGACAGCCTCAGAAGGTCAGCATCTCCATCACCACCGACAATGAGGAGCCAAGCCTCATCCGCCAGGTGCAGTCGTGGGGAGCCACCGAGATAGCCCTTTCTCCTGATGCCAAGGAAGTAGCCTTCGTGATGCACGGCGATGTATATGTTACATCTACAGAATACAAGACCACCAAGCGCATCACCGATACCCCTCAGCAGGAGCGCAACCTGAGCTTTGCCCCAGATGGAAGAAGTCTGGTCTATGCCTCCGAGCGCAATGGTGTATGGCAGATTTTCCAGGCTAAGATCAAGAACGAGAAGGAAAAGAACTTTACTTACTGCACCGACATTGAAGAGGAGCAGCTTACCAAGACCAACATTACTTCGCAGTATCCAGTCTACAGTCCTGACGGCAAGGAAGTGGCTTTCTACGAAGACCGTGCCGCCCTTCGCATCATCAATCTGAAGTCGAAGGAAGTGCGCACCGTGCTCGACGGCAAATACAATTTCTCTTATGCCGATGGCGACATCTGGTTTGAATGGAGCCCAGACAGCAAGTGGATTATGTGCAGCTACATAGGCACCGGCGGCTGGAACAACACCGACATAGCCGTGGTGAAGGCCGATGGCAAGGAGGTGCATAACGTAACCAACAGCGGCTACAGCGACGGCAACGGAAAGTGGGTGCTCGGCGGAAAGGCAATGCTCTTCGAGAGCGACCGTGCCGGATATCGCAGTCACGGTTCATGGGGAGCAGAAAACGATGCCTATCTCATGTTCTTCGACCTCGATGCCTACGACCGCTTCCGCATGAGCAAGGAGGAACTGGAACTTGCCGAGGCTAACAAGGACCTGAAGGAGAAGAATGCCGATGAGAAGGAGGAGAAGAAGAAGGAAGAAAAGAAGAAGAAGGAGGAGAAGACTGGCAAGATAGAGGTGGATAAAGTAAAACCGCTGGAGCTAGACTTCGACAACTGCCGCGACCGCATCGTCCGTCTCACCGTCAACTCATCCAACATGGGTGACGCCATCCTCGACTCGAAGGGCGAGAAGATATATTACCAGGCTGCCTTCGAAGGTGGCTACGACCTCTGGTGCCACAACCTGAAGGAAGGCAGCACCACCCTGATGATGAAGGGCATTGGTGGCGGCGGCTTCGTTGCCGACAAGGACATCAAGAACCTCTTCCTCTGCAACGGCAGCAGCATCAAGAAGATAGACCTGGGCAGCAGGGCTACCAAGAACATCGCCTTCGAGGCTCCGTTCAACTACAAGCCAGCCGAAGAGCGCCAGTATCTCTTTGACCATATATGGCGCCAGGTGGACGACAAGTTCTACGATCCTAACATGCAGGGCGTGGACTGGGCATACTATCGCAAGGTATATGAGAAGTTCTTACCTTATATTAATAACAACTTCGACTTTGCCGAGATGCTGAGCGAGATGCTGGGCGAGCTGAACGCCAGTCATACGGGTTGCCGCTACTATGGTGGCACAGCATCGCTTTCTACCGCTGCCCTCGGTGCCTTCTTCGACCCTAACTACGAGGGCGACGGCCTGAAGATTCAGGAAGTAATCAAGCGTGGTCCGTTTGCCGTGAAGAAGAACGAGATAACTGCCGGCTGCATCATCGAGAAGATTGACGGCGAAGCTATCAAGGCGGACGAGGATTACAACGCATTGCTCGATGGCAAGGCCGGCAAGAACGTACGCCTCACCATCAAAAACACCAAGGGCAAGACATTCGACCTCACCATCAAGGCGATTTCGCAGGGCAACCAGCAGGAGCTGCTCTACAAGCGCTGGGTAGATAGAAACCGAGCCATCGTAGATAGCGTATCAAAGGGCAGAATAGCCTATGTTCACGTAAAGGCGATGAACAGCGAGAGCTTCCGCACCGTATATAGCGAACTCTTGAGCGACAAGAACCGCAACAAGGATGCCGTAATCGTGGATGAGCGTCACAATGGTGGCGGCTGGTTGCACGACGACCTCTGCACCTTGCTCAGCGGCAAACAATATCAGGAGTTTGTACCTCACGGCAAGGTGGTGGGCAAGGACCCATTCAACAAGTGGACCAAGCCATCCTGCGTATTGATTTGCGAGGACGACTACAGCAACGGTCATGGTTTCCCATGGGTATATAAGGAGTTGGGCATCGGCAAGCTGATTGGTGCACCGGTGGCTGGAACAATGACTGCCGTATGGTGGGAGACGCTGATGGACCGCAGTCTGGTATTCGGTATTCCTCAGGTAGGTTGCCGCGACATGCGTGGCAACTTCGGCGAGAACACCACCCTTTATCCACATGTAGAGGTGTATAACTCTCCTGAAGATTACATCACCGGTCATGACACCCAGCTCATCAGAGCCGTGGAGGAAATGATGAAGAAGTAAGGAAAAGGAATTATTCCGTCGAAATAGGTATCAAAAACAGGAATTATTCCGAGATTTCGATTGAATCAATCGATTGGTTACATGAAAAGAGCGTGATCGCCAAATGAGGCAATCACGCTCTTTCGCTATTAACATTATAATATTCCGAGGGATGAAAGAAAAAACTTAGCAAACTTTCTTCTTGCGCTCACAATAGCGTTCGCATTGGGCACAGATATCATATCCCAGCATGGCACCCAGAATGAAATCCTCCTCCGGTGTAAGCTGGCACAGCGGTTTGGTAACAATCATGCGGATAGCATCCAGACATTCCTTCTTGCCAAAGAAGAGATTCAACCGGTCGTTGCCAACCGGCTGGATGATGTAATCAATGTTCTGACGCTCTAATCTTGTTATGGCAAAAGACTCATATTTCTTGTTGAAAGTGTAGAGCACCAGGCGGCGCACGCCCTTCTTATATTCATATATATGATTCATCAGAACCTTCAAATCTACTGGTGTTGCGATTTCCTGCTGCATACTATCCGAATTTATTGTATTTAAATCAAGAATCAGAGAATTCCGTCATTCTCCAATTCTTGAAAAATATTTTAGAAAAAATTATAACGCTGGCTTGATGACCTCGAGCCAGGCATCAATGCGCTCCTCTGTCTTGTCATCCTCGTTCACCTCGTCGAGTGCGAGTCCCAGGAACTTGCCGTCCTCAATTGCCTCACTGTCATCATAGGAGTATCCATCTGTAGAAACACCAGGCAATACGGTAGCACCAGCCTCAACAGCAGCATCATAGAGCTCCTTCATGCCACCGCAGAATGTATCAGGGTAAGACTCGCTGTCGCCACAACCAAACAGGGCCACGGTCTTGCCAGCCAAGCCGACACTCTTCAGCGTCTTCACGCCATCATACCAGTCATCCTGCATCTCGCCGGCACCCCATGTAGAAGTACCGAGAAGAAGATTCTCATGACTTGCGACAGTAGCATCATCGATGTTAGCTACATCTACAGCTTCCACGCCCAACTTAGAGGCGATGGTTTCGGCAATCGACTGGCATGAGCCAGTGGAAGAGCCATAAATTACGATAGTTGTTTTCATTTGTCCTTAATCACTTTTAGTTACATTTTTATTTCCGGGTGCAAAGTTACATCCTTTTTCCGGAATCTGCAATACCTAAAAATGATGGTTTTCAGGAAATACCTAGATATGGGGATAGGAGTCAAGATTTTCTGCCTATTTTAAGTTGAACGTAAATTTATTCTTATAGTCTCGATTCACACAGACCGTAGCCTTGCGCTGAGAAAGATTATACACCACCGACCACTGGGTATGGCTCGTAGGATTGCCCGGAGTTTCTGCCTGACTCACGCCATTGAGCAGATTCATGGCTCCTTCCTCAGACAACTGATTGTTGTTCTGCTTGATGACGAATTCCATTATGTCATAGCGGGTCTTGCCGTGGTTCGAGAGCTTCGGACCTTTATCAGAACATGCCATGGTTTCAGATACATAGAAGTTGCTGGCATAGCGCTTTTCTATCACCTCGCGGGTGTTTGGTAAAATGTCAGGATATTTAAAATAAGTCTTGCCATCCTCACCCGTATATTCATCGTCTATGTAAATCTTGCTCTGATGCTCCTTGTCATACACGAATTCTACGATGGCATAACGGCCCGTGGCATCTGCCATGTAGAAATGATAGTTGCCGTCGTTATCCGGTATCCAGAGATCATATCTGTCCAGAATCTTGAGAGCTTCATCCACAGTTCTGGCATGATCCAACATCATGCGCAAGGCAACGGTTGTAGTCAATTTCTTTCCTGTACTAGCCTGCTGGGTCGGTTTACCGTCGAGATGGAGCACGGAAACGGCAAAGCCAGCCTCGTTCATACCGTCCATCAGGAGATATGGGAATGCCATGATATAGGATAGGTCTTGCGTCTTATTCTTCTCAAACTCAGCCTTGTTATATAGGATGTAATGCCAGAGATCCTGTCGGTAACCTATCCAGTAGGCATCCACCATACTGATGGATTTCAGTCCGCCTTCGGGTGCCGTGCGAACCAGGGCAGCTGCTATCGGTTCGTTATCATGGGAGTAATCAAAGTTGCGCCCCATCAGATAATCGCCCGTATCGGGTGTCGTCACGGCAAAGGCACTGCAGCCTGCATCCAGCTTGACTCTTGCCTTGAGCCAGGATGGCGTCTTGTCGCAGAGGGTTTTCAATACGGCACCAATCAGATGGGTGTTGTCGGTGAGATTGAATCCTGATATGGTAGGGAGTTTGTAATCCTCCGTATAGTCAAGATAGAAGAATCTTCCGTCTTTCAAGTCCTGGATAGACCTTACCATCTCCAGTTTCTTGGCATCGGTCAGCAAACTGGCCGGTACGTCCTGATAGTGAGCCTGGTTGTATACTTCTTCTGGGTCATCATCGCTGCACGAAGACACCATAACCATGAAGAAGGTAAAGCAGAAAGTTAAGCATGCAAACATTAGCCACTGAATGCGCTTGCTGTTGAAAGTATTGTTTCTTTTCATAATTAGTGATATTTAAAAGATGAATGATTCATTTTATTTTTCGATGCAAAAGTAATGGAAAATAAGGTTCGATATGGGAAAAACTACCCTGAAAAATACTGATTTTTTAGGAAAACGGGAAAAAATAACCTCAAAAGCCGTCAAAATCACAGATTTTTATTATCTTTGCACGGTAATGCTAAGCAATGCTAAGCAATTCGTCTATCAATAATGAATATATCCCTACGGAGTATGAAAGCAAAGAACTCAATAAGAACCAAGTTACGCAGGTTGGGATTCTCCTTGCTGAAAAGGGAATCCAATTACCTCGATCGCCAGCGCCAGTGGCTTCTGGTATGTTTTGCCGTGATGCTTTCTCTAGGCATCCTGTCCAATATCCTGGGGGTGTCGGGAGCCTTCGATCCATTTTTTACAGCATCCAACATCGTCTTTCTGATAGTTGTGGTGTCCTCGTTCGCTGCCTATCTCTTGGGTAAGATAGGGGTGGTGAAAGGGATAACCTTCCTTGCAGTAGCAACCCAGGTTTTCATAGGCATGGATATTCTGTATAGTGCCTTCGTGCCTACATTGAAAGATAATACGATGGTAATTCTCATCAACATGCTCATTCTTGCCGGCAACATGTTTTTCTCGCTGGCAGCTTATCAGGCTCGTCTTACCCGCTGGCTGGTAGGCATAGCCTTGGGAGTTTATCTAGTCTGTGTGATAGTTACGGGCAATGAATCGTTGCGTAATTATTTCTTTATGATGCTGTTGATACTGCTGTTTATCAGTGTGCTGAGTCTGGGCATTGCCCGAAATGGCGAGTATCTGGTAAATGCCAATAAAATATTGCAGCGAGAAGAGGAGGAACTGCTCCAGGTGTTGAGAATCAACAAGAAGCAGATTAAGGCATACGTGGCATTGGCCAAGGAGCGGCATGATGTGAAGCTGACCGAGCATTTGCTGGATTTGCTGGGTGAGGCATCGCAGAAGAATGTGATAGATAATGTATTGCAGTATATTCAGACCCGGGAATTGAGCAAGCAGAATCTGGAGCGTGTTTTTCCGGAATTGAGTTCATCTGAGAGGGAAATCTGTTGTCTCATCCTGCAGAATAAGAAGTTGAGTGAAATCGGTATCCTGCTCAATAAGACAGAATCCAATATCACCACCCAGCGTGGCAATATCCGAAAGAAGCTGAGGATGAATCCTTCTGATAATCTGCAGAAAGTATTAGAAAAGAGGATAAGGGAATGAAAGATTTTGCAGCAATAGATTTCGAAACGGCCAACCAGCAGCGTACAAGCGTCTGCTCGGTGGGCATTGTGATAGTGAGGGATGGCGAGATAGCAGACAGCTACTACAGCCTCATCAAGCCCGAGCCGGAGTATTACTCTTATTGGAACACCCGGGTTCACGGTCTGACCCTGGAAGAGACGATGAATGCAGATGTCTTCCCGAAAGTCTGGGCAGAGATAGCGCCCAAGATAGAGGGGCTGCCCCTGGTAGCCCACAACGCCCCCTTCGACGAAGGCTGCCTCAAGGCAGTATTCCAGATGTACCGGATGGAATATCCCGGCTACGAATTCCACTGCACCTGCCGTGCTTCCCGAAGAAAGCTGGGTTCTCTCCTACCCAACCATCAGCTCCAGACCGTAGCCGCCTATTGTGGTTACGATCTCACCATGCACCACAACGCCTTGGCAGATGCCGAAGCCTGTGCCTGGATAGCAAGAGAGCTGCTATAAATAACAGTCTATATCTTGCCGATAAAGTATAAAAAAGCATAATTTCGGCAGAATATAATATACTATATTTTGCTGCAATCTTCAACAATCCGGAAGATAGCAAAAAGGTAGTACGTTTATTGGCAACCCGCCATTCCGGTTTCACTCGTGAAGAAATCAGCCAAGCCACAGGTCTCCCTCTGGGAGGAGGTTTGTCTAACACCCTTGCAGCTTTGGCTGAAAGTGATTTCATCACAAGCTATTCGCCATACGGGATGCCCAAAAGTACAACATACTATAAACTGATAGACAACTTCTGTCTCTTTTGGCAGAAATACGTAGAACCCCATGGAAAGGAAACCGGTTTTGTAAGCGACAACATGACTTCTGATGTATTAAAAGCATGGCATGGAGTGGCCTTCGAAGAAGTTTGCTGGCAACATTTCCAGCAAATCAAGCAGGCTCTTGGAATTGCTGGCGTAAAAACCTCGATCTCTGCATGGAACGTGAAAGGAACAGAGGAGAAAGAAGGCACCCAAATTGACCTGCTGATCATCAGAAACGACAATGTAGTAAACTTATGCGAGATGAAATTTGCCAGCGCTCCTTATACCATCAGCAAGGAAGAGGAACAGCGCTTGCGCCATCGCATAGAATGCCTAAAAGCAACGCTTTCTCCCAAGCAGTCCATTCATCTCACGATGATTACAACCTATGGGGTGGCGTATGGCAAGCATAGCGGAATAGTTCAAAAGGAAGTTAAAATGGAGGATTTGTTTAAATAAAACAGACGCAGAGTCCTACTGGCATCATTGCCAGCAGGGCTCTACGCTTTTAAAATTATCGAAAATATCCATAAAAGAATGCTACAATCAACACACCACTTCCTCCATTCTCACCAACTTGCCAGCGACAAACTGCATGATGATTTTATGGAGCGTTGTACCTTGGCGCAGAGCCTCAACCCTTGGAGCCATGGCATATCGCTTGATCTGTTCCTCTGCCTCTTGCCATTGTACTTCTGCCTTGGAAAGTTTGCCATCCTCAGGCTTTGCCTCATAATCTTTCTTTGGCAACACCTTCAGTTCCAATATATAACTATGTTTGGTTGCATAATGGGTAAGGTTTGGCAAAAGAAAAAAGTCACAATAACCATGGTTCAATTCCAGCTCAGGAGCGGTATAATAGTAATTGTTCAGATTCAGATATGCCATGAAGAAACCTTGAAGATTGCGCTCCGACTCGATACCGTCACGAACAGATGAGACGTCCTCATACGCCTTTGCCATTGCCTCCAAAGCATCACGCCACTTCCCCTCAAGAGCCATGTAAGTAAACAGTATCTTCATCTGATTTAAGTCCACAAACTTTTCCTCCTGATATTGTTCCAACAAATAGCCATAATACTGCTTACGAACATTATTGTTTGGAATACCCAATATCAGCATATCACCGAAGGTATCCTTTATGGTAAGCATACCATAATAGAACAGCAGACTGGTGAATGTTTGAGGATTAGTCAACCTACTGGCAGGGAATGTCTCTTCCAGGGTTGTCACAATCTGCCCCGTCTCAGCTATCGTACGGATGACACCCTTGCGGTCGCCATCCAACTTATCCAACTGAAGAAGTTTCTTCATTTTATTATAATCAGTCCTCGTGTTTGGATCTATCATCAGGTCAGGTGCCTGTCCATAGTCCATATAATTTCGGAGATAATAAATGACCATATCACAATTGAACACCTTGCTTTGAGTTTCCAGAGCTTTCTTGGAGAAACAATAGTTATCATACCAAGGCTTCATCTCGTCTATCATCACCTCGATATCACTTGTTGCAGGAATGCCCCCTACCTCTTTATAATAAGCAAACATCTTGCGTACTTCCTCCATGGAGAAGCCTAACATCTGATTAAATTCCGGCTTGGTAGAGATATGCCAGCCTATATTGAACCCACTCGTTACATCGTCTAAGGTAACAGGACTGACACCAGTGATGAAAATACGCTCAAACATGCCCTTGAACTTCTTGAAGACATCACGATAGAAGCCATCGGCATGGGTGATTGCCCAATATACATTCTCCCCCTGCTCATTGAGCACGGTATTGGTGAAATTGTCGTATTCATCGATTATCAGATAGAGAGGAATGCTCTTGGCTGCTGTCTCATCTTGAAGCAAAGCCAGTTTCTCCGTAGCAGAATCAGACTTAAAGAACTTCTCCTTTATATCTGCTGGATAAAACTCTTGGTAAACACGCATGAAGCCATCCAATTTGACACGCATATATATATCGAAGTTTTCTTCCAACTTGTCAATACTACCGCCTACATACGAGAAATCAAGGTGAAGAACCTGATACCTTCCCTGTAAGGGAGTAGGATGCTTACCTACCCATAAATCACCGAAAAGAGTTTGGAATTTCTCTTTTTTGCTACAGTCATAGTAAGCATGGAGCATACTCAGGAATATGCTCTTGCCGAACCGACGTGGACGAATAAAGATGATGTTGCTTGGCTGGTTTTCCAACAAAGGCAAATACATCGTCTTATCCACATAATATTGATTTTGTTCCATAACAGCCTCAAAGTCATTGATACCGTAAGGCAAACGTTTCACATTCTGCTTCATAATTGCTCCTTTTCTAGTTGAGTAAGTGGTTACGACAGAAATCTATCAGATATAGCCAATATCATGCTTCATTCTGTCTCAGGATACACTATCTTCTGCAAAGATAAACAAAAAGCATGAAACCCGCAAGAGATTTCGTACTTTTTATATGTTTTTGGGTGGCCTTTATGAGTAAGCAACGTTTTTGCATCAGCTAATCCTGCTGGCATCACTGCCAGCAGGATTCTACGCTTTTTGATACAGAAGCATACACATGGATTTCTATAAAGCAAGCCAAAAGTTTAATTTTATTAAACATTCCCAGTTTTTGACATTTGTGTCATTTTTCGGGAATGAACACACGAAAAGCCATTGACATCTTACTTTCTGGGGCTTACGTTACGAGATTTTGAATGCAAAAGCCCACAAAGGAGCCGATTTATTCCCGATTTTTGTCATTAATGACACTTTTCGGGAATAAAATTCTTTTTTTCCCGATAAATAGCGTACCTTTGCATTCCCGAAAGTTGACACTAATGACACTTTTCGGGAACGACTATGATTATAAAAAGAGATTATTATTTACAGCAACTCATATCGAGCAAGTCTAACAATCTCATAAAGATTGTAACTGGAATTAGAAGAAGCGGCAAATCGTTTCTTCTCTTCAACTTGTTTCACAATCATTTGATTGAAACAGGAATAAGTGAAGACCATATAATAGAAATTGCATTAGATGATCGCCTCAACAAGAATTTGCGTGACCCTGATGTTATTCTACGACATATTCATGAACGTATCGTAGATGACAAACTCTACTATATCATATTGGACGAAGTACAAATGATAGATGAGTTTACCGATGTGCTGAATAGTCTTTTGCATATCCGCAATGCGGATGTATATGTCACAGGAAGTAACTCCAAATTTCTATCCAAGGATGTGGTTACAGAGTTTCGGGGACGTGGTGATGAAATTCACCTATTCCCATTGTCTTTTGCTGAATTATATAATTCTGTAGGAGGAGACAAGTTTGAGCTGTGGAAAAGTTATTATACTTATGGTGGACTACCAGGTATATTGGAATTGGATAGTGATAAGAAGAAAGCTGCATACCTCCGATCTTTACACGAAACAGTGTATCTCAAAGATATAATAGAGAGGAACAACTTGAAAAACAGCGAAGAATTCATGGAGTTGATGCGTGTGATGGCTTCAGGTATAGGTTCTCCGTGCAATCCTAGTAAGTTGGAAAATACATTCAAAAGTGTAAAGAATGAAACGCTTGACAGAAAAACCATATCCAAATATCTTTCCTACATGGAAGATGCTTTTCTTATAGAGAAGTCAATGCGATATGACATAAAGGGTAGAAAATATATAGGTACACTTTCGAAATACTATTTCCAAGACATCGGATTACGCAATGCCTTACTGAATTTTAGACAAGTGGAAGAGAATCATATCATGGAAAACGTCATATACAATGAGCTTCGTTTACGAGGCTTTTGCGTTGATGTGGGTATGGTAGAGGCAAGGACTGCAAAAGAACGCAAACAACTGGAAGTGGATTTCGTTGCAAATATGGCAGACCGTAGATATTATATCCAATCAGCATTTGCAATGCCTGATGATGCAAAAAGAGAGCAAGAATGCGCTTCATTAAAAAGAATCGACGATTCCTTTAAGAAGATAATCATAATGCGCGATGACATAAAACCATATCATGACAACAATGGCTTTTATATTGTCGGGTTAATGGATTTCTTGCTAAAGCCAGATTTGATGGAACAATTATAGAAATCGGAGAAAGAATCCATTCGTCATGAGTGGACTCTTTCTTTTGATAATCATAGCTTACCTATTATTATATGGTTGGATACCTTACATTCCCCAACTTTTTGGGGAATGTTTCCACATACTTTCCTCATTTTCCACACCATCTACTTTTGGTACACAAAATGTAAATATCTGATAATCAACACATATCATTTTCACGATTCTTTTTGGCACGCAGATTGTGACTATGAATAGCGGGTTCGACAATGAATCCACAAAGAAAGTAAGAAAGTAAGTAACATTAAATAGTAACAATTTTAAAAATATACGATTATGAAGAAGTTTATGTTTGCAGCTATCGCAGCTATGGTAATGGTTTCAGTAAGCAACGTTTTTGCATCAAGCAGAATGGCAGGTAACGCAGAGGTAGCACCAGTTGATACCGTGGCTCCAGATGCTCCTTCAGATACAACAGAAGTTGGCACCCCTATCCAGCCACAGGCTACCACTGAGGATTCTACCCAGCAGGAGACACCAGCAGAAACTACTACTGATACTCTTATAGCAACAGAAGAGAACACCCAGGCAGAGCAGCCAGCTACTGTTCAGGAGACTCCACAGGAGAATTCCCAGGAGGAGACAACTCAGCAGCAGGAGTCTGCAGAGACAGAACAGCAGACAAATGCTGAATAAGAAATCACAGGAGATTTCTGTAGAGTTCAATAGAGTTCTATTTGCAGACGACATATTAAGAATAATAGGGAAAGCGTAGAATCCTGCTGGCAGTGATGCCAGCAGGATTCTGCGTTATTATCACCCATTGATAAATATCACTTCATTAACCGCTCTATCCATTCATTGAACAAAGGGCATTTCTCACGAATCTTCTCCAAACCAATGTCCATTGCAACACAAATGCCAACAACTACCTTATTATAATCAGGAATAGCAGCAATCAATCGTTTGGACGGAGCAGTCTCAGGACTATTGTTGATAAGCTCTGGCGATTGGAAAGCCTCTGCCGTAGCCTGCAACTCTGCATAATCAAACTCACTCTCCTCAAAACTATTCAAGAATGCACTCACATCACTGAACAGCAGCCCCTCAAACTCATGAAGTTGTATGTATGGTATGAAGCGAAAGCGATATTGCTCAGGAATATCCTTCGCCATTCTATCTATCAAGAAATGAATACGCTTCGTCTTATCCACTATCTCCTTAGAATCTTCCCAACCAGGAAACCCGAACTGGTCTTTGATGCCATAGTAATCCACCAACATACTGACATAGACATCACCTTCTTGAAGATGATTCAAGATTTGCTTTTTGATGGTAGCCCAAGGCACGATACCACCATGCGAATGCTTGATGACAGGGGCTTCCACATAAATATCATGCTTAGCAAACTCCACTCCAAGCACTTCTGTACAAAACTCTTGTTCCGTAGGACCTTCACACACTATGATTAGTCGTTTCATCGTGGCTGACCTCCTTTCATAATATTTTGTTTCCACAAATCACCAAGTGTATAATCCTCAAGCCAATGTGCTAACTCTTCGCTATTCAGGCGATTGATGGTTGTACCATCTTCGTTCTGATTAACAGTCAAGACATCCTCTGGCTCAAAGTTACTAATCAGGTCAGCACTCTGAGTAGCAACGATAACTTGCGTACCCTTTTGTGCCGCCATCTTAATCAAACCCGAAAGCTTTTCGATAGCCACAGGATGCAAACCAAGCTCCGGCTCATCAATGATGATAACTCGTGGTAACCATGGCTGCATAAAGAGCACGGTCAAGGCAATAAAGCGAATGGTTCCATCCGACAAGTCGGTCGGTCCGTAAATCATAGAGCTATACTTATCCTGCCATTGCAAGCGCACCATATCTGCTTCGGTTGGTTGGAAATAAAAGTCCGAGAAATAGGGAGCCACACTCTGAATGACACGGATGATACGACGATAAGCCATCGGCTTCTCTCGCTGAATACGATAGAGGATAGCCGCCAGATTTTCACCATGCTCATACATACGATAAGCATCGTTCACGATATGGCTATCAGCCGTAAATGGAGAACGGCGACCTGTATCGTGAAAGTGAAACTTGCGAATCTGGGAGATATAACCTTTTATATAATCTCCCCTGCGCATTCCATCATAATCCTTTAACCCAGCTTCTTCTTGATACTTCCCTATATCTACCGTAGACAACTGTCCAAAATAAGAATATCCCAATTTCTCATGAGCTATCAATAATTTTCCATCGGATTCCATCAAAGATAAAACATAAGAATTTAACTTCTGTCCTATCTCTATTTCTATTTTCTCTGTTTGCTTCAAACCTTGATAAAAGAACTTATTGACTCCACCCATTTGGGCTACATATGAAGCCAGCCTCTTTTCATAGAGATTGCCCAACATTTCGAATAGTGACAAGAAATTACTTTTGCCAGCTCCATTTGCGCCTATCAAGAGATTGATTGGATGCAAGCAAACCGCTATTTTCTTGAATGATTTATAACCTTGTATTTTAACGAAGTCCATATTATTTTCTCCTATATTTTACATTTTTCTCTGTTTGCTTTTTGAACAACAATAGATAAATCAAATAACCTCTTGGTGTCTTTTAATAATTCTTCAGACTTCATATTAATTGCCGTCAAAATCAAATTTATATCTGAGACATAAGCATTTATTCTTTTATCTAAAAGAAGTATCTCACTTTTTGCCCCCATAATAGTATTTTCATATTCTATTTTTTGTTCTAAAGTCACACCAAGTTTCAAGAGAGACTCTGCATTAGATATTATCTGAGAGTTTCCATTTTTCATACTTAAATCAGATTGATTTTGAGCTATACGCATAACCAATTCCAACTGCTTATCCAAAAGGACAGACAACTCAGAAATACATTGTTCCCAACAAGCCTTATACGTTTGCTCTTCTTTTGGTCTAGGCTCATTAAGATCATAACCATAGACATATCGAAGCTGCAAATCACAAGAATATATCTCAGCTTTCTTATTCACTATTTTTTCTTTTGAAGATATTAAATCATTTTGATTGATACTTGCTGTTATTCCTTGTATTTCTGCGTAATTCAATAAATTCAGATTATTTTTCAAACACACATTTCTTTCTTCTTGTTCCTTTATCGTTTGCTGATAATTCAATATTTTATTTTGCTGCAATAATGTCTGTTCACAATTAGCATTTGTATAAAATATTGCAATCAAGCCAACAACCAAAGCAAGAACACTACCAGCATAACTTCCCCAAAAATTCAACCAATCACCATTTGAAAGAGGCATAACTGTACCTTCGCCAACTGACAATGTCAAATTGAAGATGAATGCAATAAACAAACTAACAAGCAACGCAGAGAACACTGCTATTTTTAAGTTTCTTTCTTTTAACATAATTTCCATCAATTACAAATTAAACAATTGTATTAATTTATCTAATACTGGTCTAAAGCCTTCTATCCATTCCTTACCAAAAGAAAGATAGTTTTCTTCTATATAAACTTTTATTGCCTCCGGTATTGTTTTTGGACGTTTACTTCCTTTTACCTCCCATTTAACATTGCGTATTTCTTTGTGAGATACCACATGAATTTTATCCATAATAGGTTTATAAGATTCACTATCAAACAAATCTTCCAATATATAAGAATTTGGATCTTTCTCTTTAGGTCTCTGTGACCTGACCACACCATAATTATTTTGATAAAACAACGATGTGGTTACATTGTCAGAATTGGCAGAAACTTGCAGCATCAGCTTCTCCTTTCCATTATATCCCTCCATATCATAATCAAACAAGAATACAAGATGCTCAATTTTAGAAATCATAGGATACAAAGTCTCCCTATACATCGCAACAGCATTACTTGCTCCACCTGCATGCATAAATGCTATATTATTTAACTTTGCATATTTCGTATCTTCTCGTGCAAATATATCTATAGCATACTTCAGATACATAATGTCATAAGGTCCTTCCGTCACTAAAATATTCTTTGAACTTAGGATAAAAGAACCTTCAAAGTAATCTATTGCTCCATCAGTCAAATCGCTTAGATGTTTTAGCCCATCTGCTGTTTCAACTATACCATCATGCATATAATAAATATTTTCTACATGGTATCCATCCCAACGTTTATTCAAAAACATTGGCGAATGAGTTGTCATTATCGTTTGACCTTCAAATTCAGAAATAACTCTAAGGAGTTCTTTCTTCATTGCTATATGAGTATGCGCATCAGGTTCATCAAATAAGACAAGGGCATCTTTATCGCCCAACACTTTTGTAACGCATTCGATGAGGATGAGTTTCTTCTCACCTTCGCTCAAGTCTTCGAAATTATAGCCATTTACCTGTATGTCTATATTTTCAATCAACTTATCAGCTCGCATACCAGAATTAAGATTTCGCTCAGGCATACAAAGGAAATAAAGGTAATAAAATACCTGGGCATCTGGTGTTAAGTTGGGATACGAATTACATATCAAGTCCTCATACTTCAACACCTCCATAGGAATTCTTTCCTTTCCAAATTTCTCTTCTATACGAGCGTACCAATTAGAAGCATCATGACTATTAGCCTTATTTTCCTCACGACGAGTGAATTGTACGGTCACTTGTTGAGCATCTACTTTTAAGATATTCTTAACAAAGGATTTTACCTCTTCATTCTCACTAAAGAGTAAAGAGATAAAAGCTATCTTCCAACAATACTTGTTTACATAAAGGCTCTGTGGCTTATATTCACCTCCACCAATGGCAGCATTAAAGAAACGAACATAATAATCCTTATAGCAGAAATTCCACAAACGGTCATCTTCTCCACTATAACATGAGATAAGCATAGAAGGCATCTTAGGCTGCGAATCTAATTCTATAGCATTTCCAGCTTGGTCGATATTACCATAAAAGCAAGTTTCTCCATCCATCTCATACTCTATCCAGAAATTACCAATAGGAGTCTTGACTTGAAGCCCAAACATGGTATCAAGCACCAAGCTTATGGCCTCCAGCAAGTTACTCTTACCTGAACCATTCAAACCAATCAATGCTATATAGCCTTGATTCCCCTCAAAAGAATATTCACCATGAGTGTTCTTGTAATGCTCTATATATAATTTCTTTAATCTCATAATTAATCAAATATTGTTTGTTCAAAATTCTCCAAGGCAGAAGTCACCATATTTTTCGCTATAATCTTATTTGATTTTATCACTTCTTTTCGTTTGGAGATTTCATCTGCTATCTGTTTCTGTATGCCGAGTGGTGGAATTGGAATCACCACATTCTTAAAAGATTCCTCATTTAATCTTGGCATCCTTGCTCCACTAACTAATTCAGAGATTTGATCCTGAATAATATAGGAAGAAAGTACATACTTAAAGTATTTTATATCTATATCTGTTTTTGGCTTAAAACAAAAAAACTCAGATGAGCATACTATGTTTTCTCTTTCCGTTTCATTCACCCAATATTTATTTAAATATGGGCGTAACTTCCCATAAATGAAGAAGCCTTTTGGAATCCGAACCGTTTGGCTTTTTATCTGCATTCCTTTAACTATTGGTAAACCCAATAATTCTCCTGTATTTTTTTCAACAGATTCCATTCCTATATATGCAAAATTCTTTTGAGGCTCCTTATAAGTTTCTATCCTCAATGAAGCTTTGTTTACATCTGCCATAAATGCAGAAAGACACTGTCCTATCGTTTTCACATCGTAAGCGGACAAGACATTTCGCCGAGTTGAATAATACTGAACATCCCACCTACTAGCATCTCTAAATGAAACAAAGTTCAAGCCTTTATGAATATAACTTTTATTGCATGAGAACTTCAACATTGAATCTAAATAATGATTTATATTTTGTTCTTTATCCATCGCTTCATCAAGCAATTGATTTGCCTCAAAAAGATCTTCATTATAAGCTTTCAATATAGCTTTCTGTTCATCCAACGAAGGTAAAGGAATCACTTGTTGTAGAAAAGCATCAATATCTATGCGCTTACGATTAGTTGTACCACTACTGCATTTACGAGCAAACCCTACAAACTGAGGAGTTGTAGAAATCAGCACCATAAATTGAGGAAGAATCTTAGAAGAATCTACATCAAACACAGGGAAATCGTTTGTAACTATCGCCCCTTCCAAATCATTTGGAATTACACCAAACGCACCATTACGAGCATCAATTTTGGAGACAATAAATTGACCTGCATGAACTACGGTCTGTCGCTTGGTTCCTATTTCTGAGCCTTTCTTTAACAGTCCATCATTTCTTGCTATCACGCCACCATTGTTTATCTTGACAGTAACTTGCTTGTATTCTGCGTCATCTTGGATTTCAATCTGAACCTTACTTTTTTTCAAGAACGAGCCAATCTTAGCCATTGGGTACTTCTTGGTAAAGCCCAATTTCTCCTCAACCACATATTGGACACTCCAATTCGGAATGTCCCTATAGTGGGCAAAATGGATATATTTAAAAGTATTTACACTCATTTCTCTTTAATATCTATAGAATGGTTCTGGTTCGCAAGCGACACCATCAATAAATCTTGTACGCAGCATGGTTCCGTCATCAGAAACATTGTATTTCGTGGCCTTTACATGCTTCTCCCAAAGTTTGTTTTCCTTTCGATATTCCGTAAACTCCTTTTCAAGCGGTTCCAATTCGTTTTCAATCTTAGCTCCAGTAGTACTGATACCAGCTTTCTGAACCTCTGCTATAGGAATCACGTAGTCAAATCTCTCTTTCACTAAAGCTTTAATTTCGTTCTCTATCAAAACCGTCAGCTCTTTCTTACGAGACCGAAGGCTTTTCTTTTCATCTTTTGTCAAAGCCTCCTTGCCACGTTTTGCCAACTTCGCATCTATATCTGTCATTTCTTCATCGTACTTAGCTTCCACCTCATGCGATACTTGAATATAGATACGATTGTATTCCTCAGCCTCATTCTCTGTGAATTTCTTGAAGAACAACAAACTTGGCTTTACTGTAGCACCTGCTGCCATAAATACATCTTGCGGAATAGACACAATCAGCAATATCTTTGCCTTGCTCTCCACAAAATCGCGCACCTTTTGAAGGTTTGTATTGTTCAATACACCTTCTGGGAGCACAATACCCATTCTGCCACCAGGCTTTAGGAGATTCAAACAACGCTCTATAAACAAGACTTCGGTAAGACCACTAAACTTTCCTATTTGAAACAGGTCAAGTATAGGTTGATTTATATGATCATTGACTTGCTTTAACGCATTGTCATAATTTTCCTTACCATATCTTTTTTCATAAGCCTTGATTTTCTCTATATCAGTAAACCTATCGGCTTCTGTAATCTTTAATTCCTTGTCAATTCTTGCCCCAAAAGGAGGATTAGTAAGGATAACATCAAAGCGACCTTCCCAAATGCCATTGACATTCAAGAGGCCGTCATGATGATGAACCCCACCATGACCATCTCCGTGCATAATCATATTCATCTTGGCTGTTCGAGCCATACGAGGATTGGCATCCGTTCCATAGATACAATCGAAAGAAAGGGAGCGCAAACGCCCCATTGGATTATTGATGTCCAACTCATAGTTCATCTTGCTGAAAGCATCTATTACCTTTTGGTCGATTTTCTCTTGTTCTTTCTTTGGTAGCTTTGAATAATCGTCTGTAAACAAAGACCTTTTCACATCCTCTTTTCTTACTTCCACTTCATTCTCTATATGTTCACGAACATACTCGAAAGCACGAATCAAGAATCCACCACTACCGCAACAAGGATCACAAATATACTCACCTTCTTGTGGGTCAAGTACAGATACCATAAAATCAACAATAGTACGAGGCGTGAAAAATTGCCCTAACTCTCCACGGAACGTTCTTCCCAAAAATTGCTCGAAGGCAATACCTTTCACATCATCAGAAGTAGTTGACAAGTTATACACTTGTAATTCCTTCACGATTTGTTCAAAGCTATTCTCGCGTATTTTGATAGTTTCATTCTCATCAAAGAGATGGTCTTTAGCAAAGTCCTCCTTTGTCTTATTAAACAAAAACTGATAATAATCAGGTGACTCTTTAGACTTTACGGCATCATACATCTTCTTTTGTTTCAAAAATTCTTCCTTTGAGAAAATTTGAGTTCCAGAATTCGTACGTTCGTATCTAATTTTGATGAACAGAATCTTGCTTATCTCATCAAAAGCTGCTTCAGGTGATAGTTTATCATTATTACGAATGATGTTATGGCACTTAAAAAGCAATCGGGAGAACTCATCACGAGTAAACGCTTTTGTCTGCAGCAGCATAGCCTTGATTTTCTTGTCATCGTTCACCATATCGGCAGAAGGAATATCAGCAATTTCCTCCAACTTTTTAGGCATAGCATCCTCTACCACCTTAAAAATACGAGTTTCCTTCAAGTTGGTTGTGACAAAAAACTTAGCACCAGCCCAAGCTGCATAATTATAACCTTGAAAATAGTCAGCTTGGCGAATAGTAACATTTTCCGCCTTACACTCCACTACGATAAGTGCATTCTTCCCTTTTCGTTTATCCTCCTCATTTCGCCAAATAACAATATCTGCACGAGCAGCACCTTGCCCGCGTTGAGAGTTTGTCACCTTTACTTCTTCTCCCATTTGTTTGATGCCATAGCCGTAGCTATCCACCAAACGACAAACATATTTTTGGCGAACTTCCTCCTCAGGCTTTAGCACAAGCCATTTATCTCTTATCGGAGAATATATCTGGTTGCTTTCTGTTTTTATTTCCATAATAGGATAGCTTTTTGTTTTATCAAGGCAAAGGTACACTTTTTAAGTGTATTTACCAAATTATTTATTCATTTTTTTGTTTTACTCGCAAAATTAAGCAAATTTTCCAATTACTAATTGAAAAACGAGGAGAATATTCCAAAACGACAATACTCAAATCATTCTCGCATACGTATAAATGTTTTTTCTCAAAAAAAGTATCAAAGTCTCATTATTCAATGAAAAATGAAGGGTATATATTTAACACTCAGAATGTTTTATAGAATGAGACTTCTCGAAAAATAGCGAAAGAAGTATCATGGAAGTATCATAAATTCGCTTCAATGTACCATAAAATCACATCAATGCATCGTAAAAACACTTCTATTAATCGTAAAAACACAAAAAAATAGCAGAAAAATCCATCGTTTTCAGGCAATAAATACCCTCTTTTCTCGTTATAATAGAAATTTTTCATTAAAAACACAACCTATATGGATGAAAAGGAACTTTTGAAACAGGCTTTTAAGTATGGAAACATACCTTGCAGCGTTACCTATTGCTTCACCGAACCATGTCCGATGAAAGACAAGTGTATCCACTATCTATCCGGTCTCTATAAAAACGAGGAGACTGATAGAGGAGACGCCATCTTCCCAAATGCACTGAAAGATGGTAAATGTAAGTACTTCGCTCCACTGCGTGTCGTGAAAATGGCATGGGGATTCGATAAACTCTTTACAGAAATGAAAGTGAAAGACGCTCCTGTATTGCGCGCCGAAATGAGAGACTACCTCGGTAGCAAAGGACAATACTACCGATACAAACTGGGACAGCTGAAACTCCTCCCTGAACAGCAGGAATATATCAAGCAACTCTTCGCTTCCTACGGATACAAGAATGTTGACTTCGATAACTTCGCTGACGAGATCGACTTCACTCAAATCTAATCTGTGACCAACGCACGGTCCCTCATGCCCCAATAGGCGGGCATCGAGTGAACAAACTACGGTCATCGAGTGCCCGTACATTGAGCACAGAGTGCCCAAAATCCGAAATAAAATTGGGCAACGGAATTAACAATGAATAATTGATAATATACAATGAAAGTAACTATCGTACATACAAACAATAAGAAGCAGCTCCTCGTCAGCACCAAGACGATGGAGAAGCTGATGGAACGATTCGCCAGAGATGATAGCAAACTGACTATCACCCACTTCCGTGAATACGTTCCGTATCTTAGCAACAACTATGAAGGTTACAAGGATTTGCCGAAATGGATGCACATCTATCCCGCAGCAGAATTCGCCAAAGACGAAAACAACAACCTGAAGATGAAGGCTTTCAACGGCATTCTGCTGCTGAAATTTGGCAACATCACCGATGTGGATGGTGTGGAGGGAGTTAAGCGCTCGGTAGCCATTCTGCCTTCTACCCTTGCCGCCATCACAGGTGCCGACGGAAAGACTGTTATCGTTCTGATAAAATTCCAGGGCGAAAATGATTCCCTGCCTACATCTGAAGCGGATGCCGAGCATCTCTATCGCATCGCTTACCAGCAGATTTTCCCTGTATATCAGGCTATTGTCAAGGCTTCGATTCTTGTAGATGGTCCGAAACCTTCTATCGAGGCAGGCTCTACCCTATCCCAAGAGCCTTCGATTCACAACAGTTTCATGATGACGCTAGATGCGGAGCCTTATTTCAAAAACAAGGCGGTAGCGATGAAGATTGATAGCCATGTACGTTCTCAAAATCTTACTCCAAACACAGGAAATAATCAGCAGATGATAGCTGATTCCGGGACAGCCGAAGCAAAGAATGACAACAAGAAAGAGGATAAGAACAGCGTGAGAAGCAACATCGTGAGCATGATGCAACTGCTGGAAAGCAGATATGATTTCAGATATAACACAGTGATGAAATATGTGGAATATCTGCCGAAGGATAAGGGGTGGTATGGCTACCGACCTGTGGAACCCAGAGTGCAGAAGCGCATGACGCTGGAGGTGCAACTGGCTGATATCCGGGTGAGCATCAAGGATGTACGAAATTTTCTGGAGTCTGATTATATCAAAAACTATAATCCGATAGAGGAATATCTCTTCCAATGCTACGACAAATGGGATGGAAAGGATCATATCCGTGCCTTGGCTCGCACGGTTCCTACCGCCAATCCTCACTGGGCAGACTGGTTTTACACCTGGTTCCTGGGCATGGTGGACCAGTGGCGCGGCTATTCCCATCGCCAATACGGCAACTCGGTGGCTCCGCTTCTCATTTCCAAACAGGGTTACAACAAGAGTACTTTCTGTCGCCGACTGTTGCCGCCGGAACTGCAGTGGGGATATAGTGACAATCTTATTCTCTCCGAAAAGCGTCAGGTTTATCAGGCGATGGCGCAGTTTATGGTCATCAATCTCGATGAGTTCAACCAGATTTCGCCACAGGTTCAGCAGGGATTTCTGAAGAATCTCATCCAGTTGCCTACGCTGAAATACAAGCCTCCGTATGGCAGTCATGTCATGGAATTTCCTCGTCTCGCCTCGTTCATCGCCACGAGCAACATGAAGGATATTCTCTCCGATCCTTCCGGAAACCGAAGATTCATCGGTGTGGAACTGACGGGACCTATCGACGTGAGCGTGCGTCCGAACTATCAGCAGCTTTTTGCCCAGGCACTTTCTGCCTTGAACAATGGCGAAAAGAGTTATTTCGATGCGCAGCAGGTGAAGCTGATTATGAAGAGCAACAGCCAGTTTGAAATAATCCAACCGATAGACCAGTATTTCCTGCTCTATTTCGAGTTGGTTGATAATGAGAAAGAGGGTGACTATCTTACTGCCGCCGAAATTTTCGACTATTTGAAAAAGCAGATTGGTTCATCGCTCAAGGTAAACAGCCTGATGGGATTCGGCAGAAAACTGGCGAATATGAGTGAGTTGAAACACAAGAGATTTGCAGATGGAATGAAGTATCTCGTAAAGAAAAAGTGAAATAATGATACTTCTATGATACATGAATGAGACTTCCCGGCATCAGAACCGAGAAGTCTCATTCTTTTTATCTTATTATCTATCAAGTCTTTAAGCCGATATTTTCAACCAAAAATGAGACTTTGAGACTTTTTCTTCAAAAAAAACTTTTTCACGTAAGCGTAAACTATGAACCTTTTAAGCAGAAATGCTTATCCTTTAGATAGCATAAAGGAAGGTGCGGATGAACCAGTAGCAAACGATACCTGCGATGTAACCTACGAAAGCAATCCAGGAGATGTGCTTCATATACCAGCCGAAGGTAATCTTCTCCAAGCCCATTACTACCACACCAGCGGCACTACCGATAATCAGCATTGAACCACCTACACCGGCACAGTAAGCCAGCAACTGCCAGAAGATGCCATCTACAGCCATATCACCAGCGGCTGCCACAGGATACATTCCCATACATCCGGCTACCAGAGGCACGTTGTCAACGATACTTGAAAGCACACCGATGATACCAGTAACCAGGTAGTGGTTGCCATCGAATACGACGTTCAAGCCCTGACCCAAAGCTGTCAATACGCCAATCTCAGCCAGGCAGGATACAGCCATCAGGATACCGAGGAAGAAGAGGATGGTACTCATATCCACACGAGAAAGCAACTTGGTTACTCGCTTCTGAGTGCCCTCGGCATCAGCTCCACGATGCAAACCGCGATAGAAAACTTCGGTAGCAGTCCAGAGAACGCCCAATACCAGGAGGATTCCTACGAATGGAGGCAAGTGGGTGATACTCTTGAAGATAGGAACGAAGATCAAACCGCCTACTCCCAACCAGAACACAGCCTTGCGCTGACCTTCGGTGAAATCGCTGACCGATGCATTCTGCTGGTCAGAAACCTCAGGCATCACGAGTTCGCCCTTCAGCATGGTCTGAAGGATGAGGGCAGGAATCACCATGGAAACCACAGATGGGATGAAGATTTCGGCGATAACGCCGGCTGCAGTAATCAGTCCCTTGTTCCAGAGCATGATGGTGGTAACGTCGCCGATTGGTGAGAAGGCACCACCCGAATTGGCTGCGATGATGACGAGAGATGCATAAACCATGCGGTCCTTGTGGTCGGTGACGAGCTTTCGGAGAATCATGATCATCACGATACTGGTGGTCAGATTGTCGAGGATAGCAGAGAGGAAGAAGGTAAGGATAGCGATACGCCAGAGGAGCGCACGCTTCGACTTGGTCTTCATCACCTTGCGAACCCAGTTGAATCCGCCGTTCTGGTCAACGATTTCCACGATGGTCATTGCACCCATCAGGAAGAAGAGTGTTGTGGCAGTATCGCCCAGATGTTCCTGGATGATTCCGGTCACCTTCTCCACCATTCCAGCAGCACCGCCTGTATAATCAGGGTGCATCAACTGGAGATACTGCATTGGATCCATCATGTAGAGGGTCCAACAACCTACCAACATCAACAGGGCTATCGCAGCCTTGTTTACCTTAGTCAAGCTTTCGGTGGCAATGAGTGCATAGCCGAGCACGAAAACGACAATAATAGAAATTGTAAGTGTAGTCATTACTTTTTATTTATTATTAGATATTCTTTTTTCCTTTAGATATGATTTGGCACATACAATTGCCGAATTGTGTGCAAAGGTACAAAAAGAAAAGCAATAACCATCCTTTTCTGTATTATAATTATATGAAATCGTTTACTTAATTACGGTTTTAACCTGATAATAACCGATTTCGACCAGTATGGTTGAGGCATTTCGTTGTTTAGCACATGCTTGTTGAATTTGGGAAACCCGAAAATGACATCAGTATAACTAGTAAAAAGTTAATTAGTAATAAAGTTCTTACTAATATATCTCTTACCTAAAAGATTATTACTACCTTTGCATTTCATAAAACATGTAACATAAAACATGGAATAGATATAAAACGTTATGGAACAGCTGAATAACCCATTTGTTATCTACGGATATAAGGGAGCAGAATACTTCTGCGACCGCAAAAAAGAGACGGAAGTCATCATGAAGGCTTTGCAGAATGAGCGCAACATCGTGCTCATCTCTCCTCGACGCATCGGAAAGACGGGACTCATACACCATGTCTTTGAGAACATCAGTAAGCAGGAGCCTGAAACGCATTGTTTCTATCTCGACATCAATGCCACGAGAAATCTGAGCCAATTCATCCAATTGTTGGCAAAGACGGTTATCGGGAAGGTTGATACTTTCTCGCAAACTGCCATGCGCAAGATTACCACTTTCTTTGCCGGCTACAAGCCTACGATGTCGTTTGATGAGATGACGGGAATCCCTACGTTCTCGATTACGGTTTCACCAAGCCAGAGCGAGGATTCTCTCAAACATATCTTTGAGTATCTGAAACAATCGGAGAAACGAATCTATATTGCTATCGATGAGTTCCAGCAGATAGCCGAATATCCCGAAGATGGCACAGAGGCCCTGCTGCGCTCCTACATCCAGTTCTTGCCGAATGTATATTTCATCTTTGCAGGCAGTAAGCAGCACATGATGACCGATATGTTCCTGTCGGCAAAGCGACCTTTCTATCAGAGTTCGCAAATTCTCAGTCTTCCTCTCATCGACCTGGATGAGTATCATCGTTTTGCCAACAGATGGATGGGAACCCGGAATCTGACCATGGATCATGATACCTTTGCCTATCTATATAATAAGGTGGATGGTCAAACCTGGTATATCCAGGATATTCTGAACCGACTCTATCAGAACGGAAAGGAAATTACGACAGCGGAAATTGATGATGTAACTTTGGAACTGGTGAACGAGCAGGAAGTAGCATTCGTGAATTACTACGATTCCCTTACAGATAATCAGGCAGCCCTTCTATCTGCCATTGCCCAGGATAAGGCTGTCACCTCCATTCTTTCGCAAGATTTCATCAGCCGCCACAACTTGCCTGCTTCCAGCAGCGTAAGTCTTGCTCTCAAGACGCTGATCAATAGAGAATTCATCTACAAGTACAATGGCAGCTATATCATCTACGACCGCTTCTTCGGGATGTGGTTGAGGAAGAACTGCGCAGCCTCCCTGTAGAAGCAACAGCTCATATAAACACATCATTAAGTATTCTTTTTAAAGCATCATCAATATGAAACATCATCATTATATGAAATATCTGTTCATGCTTCTCCTCTTCCTTCCTACCAATCTCATGGCACAGAACAAGGAAGAGAAGATGCCTGGACATATTACCAAAATACAGAAACTGGAGGATGTGAACGTAACAGGGAATCGTCCTCACTTCATCAGACTTAAGGGATATTATCGCAGTTACCAGACCAACGACTCTGTAATGAAATACTTCAACGACGGCATCGTGGAGTATTACATCAACCTGAAGAATGGAAAGACGGATCTCAATGCCTATTCCAAAAGAAATCTTCACAACAGCCGACTCGTTTCCGAAGACAAAAAGCGAGCATTCATGGTCAGCGACAAAGGAACCTTCCGACCTTGGCCGGAAGAGAAGACACTTATTGAGCAATATCGAAAGAAATATCAGCTGAAAGATTCTCTAGGTACTCAACTCATTCAGCTTAATCAGCAGACAATAGGCAGTATTCAAACGGACAGCACCCGGAACATCTGTCAGATAGAAATCAACCAGCTTCCTACCTACAAGAATCTGACGCACCAGCTTTTCGGTTATACCCAGACAGATATCTACGACCATGTGGTGGAAACCTATCAGATAAGTCCTGAAGATTACTATTCCTTCAAGGACCTGCTCTTCCAGAAATCTGACAACAGCTATCTTTTCTCTCACAAGAAAGACAAGCAGCAGCAACTCATCCATGTGATTACCGAACTATATATCACGGAAAAGGAGTATGTAGAAAAGAAGCAATCCATCAAACCGGATTCTTCTACTCCCAAAGAATCAGCTGCCGCCATTACCGATTTCTGCATCAGAAACAAGATACCTTCCTTGCCTGAAGCAACAGAGCAGGAGATGCAGCAGTTGACTCCCTATAATCCTGCAAACATGAAAGAGATAAAGGAGTAAGGGGGCTAAAAATATTGCCTGATGAAATCGCTTAATTACGGTTTTCTTCCAAAACCCGTTCTATTTTGCATATCCAGTGCTCATCGATTTCCACTTTCTCTGCATAAGACTTGAAGTTCATCACCACGTCTTCCACTTCTTCTATGATACTAGAAGCATTTCTGATATCCTGTCTTTGTGCAAAAAGCATCAAATCCTGCTTCGTTATATTCTTTCGCTTGCCAAGAACCGTAAGTTCATGGTTACGATAGAAATGCGAATCAGGATCGGCGGAAAATACGATGTCGTAAGCTGGCGATATATGCCATTCTCCGTTGGGATACATCACAAATGAGAAGTTCTTGGTATGGTCATCTACATTTTCTGCAAGTACATTAAACACCATTCTCCTATATTGCTGACTCTGCTCTTCAGCAGACAAATTCAGTTTTCTACCCACAACAAACAAATCTTCGTAAGTATCAGCCAAGGAACTCATGGCAGCCAAAGTCTGAGTATATATTTTTCTACCCTCCACTCTATCAAAGCGTTGGGTCAGAAAATTCTGGGTTCCTTCAATCTCTACCAAACGAGAAGGCATCATGTTGATACCGGCATCCTTGGCCATCAGATAATAAGCCATCTCTACCCTAGTAAAAGGAAGTTCATTTTTCCTGCTTGTATCAAACTTCAATATATAGTGCTTAAAGTTGGTTGGCAAATCGGCTTGACCTGAACGAATAATACCTGTAGTTTCATCCATGCCGATAATCGCCTTAGGACGCTGACCACCAGCGGAAGTTCCCACCTTGTACAGATTTTCAAGAATAAGACTGTTGCTCATATCAATGTTCACATCCTGCCTGTCCAGAAATATCTTATTGGCAAGTTCATAAAGTGAAGCCAACTCGATATTTACAGATGCATCCTCCTGGATATGAGCAGGTTGAAATTCCAAGGCACCCATTGCTCTCTTACCGATAAAAGACAGTCTATCCACTGCATTTACCATTTTGGATTGCAAATGATTGGCTTCCATCCATTTCTGGAAAACCACATTTCCCCAATTGTCAGGCAGAGAATCTGCTATGAACTCAGGCAAACCTGCATAAAGTTTTTCTCTGTTTCCAGACATAGGGAAAGTTCTTTGGACATAAACAGAATCCAACGGTGCTACCAATGGTGCAATATTCCATCCATATTGCATAAAATCCTTGTCGAATTGGAAGACAGAGCAGCTGCGCTTGTCATCCCAAGACAACAAGCCCACATTCTTATCCCACAAATTCACCTGCACAACATTATCTTTCATGTCTTACCCTTTCCTTCTTTTCATTCATTTTCTTCACTTGGCTAGGCAGCATTGGCAATGGCGGCAAGAGTTTCTCTGCTTCCTGCAGGAATCCGATGCTTCTCAACAGAGAAAGAATAGTGCCAAAACCTATGTTCTTAGCTTCGCCTTTTTCAAACTGGCTAATGGTGAAAATGCTCACACCAGCCTTTACAGCCACCTCTTTCTGAGTGAGATTGCTGAACAGACGATATTGCTTGAATCGTCCTCCCAATTCTGATATAATCTCAGAATTAGACTTTGCCTCTATACCATATTCCGTAATCATGCTGCAAATATAGTTATTTCTTTATTTATCGCCAAATATCGGGTTAAATATTTAAATATCTTTAGTTATTAAAAAGAAAAATCGGTATAAAAAATCCGCACAGCCCAGAGAGCCATGCGGATTCTGATATTTAATAAAGCTAGCAATAATCATGTTCACAGGTTACTTAGCCACCTTGAATACGGCGGCACTAATGCCTGAAGCTTTGATAGCATCGGTCTTCTTGCCTGATTTATATACAACCTTGCCTGTAGAAAGAACAGCAACCACCTTGCCACCTACAGAGCTGATGTTGAGAGAGGCTGCCTTGGCACCAGGATTCACGACAACAACATACTTCTCCTCACCTAAAGTACGCTCATATACCATCGGATATTCCTGATTCTTCTGGTTCAAAAGCTTCCAATCTCCCTCATTGTCAAGAGCCTTGGCTGAATGACGCAAAGCGGTCAGCTTGCGGGTATATGACAACAGAGAATTCTGATCTCCCTGCTGAGCCTCAACGGTCAACTTTCCGTTTTCCGTATCTACAGGGAAGTAGAGTTTATCAGGCGCACTCGTTGAGAATCCGGCATTCTTGCCCTTGGTCCACTGCATCGGAGTACGGGTACCAGAACGCTCATTGCTACCCTCCTTGTTAGGAAGATTCATCTGATACTTCATACCAATTTCATCACCATAATAGATAAATGGAATACCAGGCATGGTGAGGAAGAAGGTCATCGCCACCTTCAGCTGGTCAGGCGTATTGCGGGTACCGATGTTAGGACGCTGGTAATCGTGGTTGGCAGATGGAACAGCGATGTAGCCGAGATTCTTGGTGGCATTGAAAGCCTTGGTATAGTTCTCGCTAAACTCCTTGAGCGAACCCTTGCCCTGTTTGTCGAAATAGCAGTTCTGGTAACTCTGCTCCCACTTGCCCCATGGAGTCTTGCGGTCGAAGAACAGAGAAGCATATCCCTTAAGACCGAAATGGATGTAGAAATCGATGTTGAAGCCGGCAGGAATGGCTTGCTGCGGATTAGCCCACTCAGAAATCAAGACGGTCTCTGGATAGTATTGATCCTTCCAGGCACGCATCTCCTTCCAGAGCTTGGAAACCTCCTTCTTGTCGGGGTCGTTCTTGATGAGCGATGATGCCATATCTACACGGAATCCATCTACACCCTTATCAAACCAGAATGCCATAATGTTACGTATTTCCCTGCGGACAGCCTGTGGTCCTGGAGCATCTACGCCCTGCTCCCAAGGATGATTTGGATCTGGATGAGCAAAGCCATAGTTCAAGGCAGGCTGGCACTCGAAGAAATTCTTCTCATAATACTTGGCACGAGGAGCATTCGCCTCCACATATCTGCCTCGGGTACTAGACTCCGGACTTGCCTCCTGATGACGAGCTTCTATTTCTTTCTTCTCACTCTCAGGGATATCATTCATCCAGATATAATAGTCGCTGTAACGCTGGTTAGGATCTTTCTCGGAAGACTCCTTAAACCAGGCACACTTGGTGCTGGAATGTCCTGCCACCAGGTCGAGACAAACCTTCATGCCACGCTTATGGGCCTCATTGACCAATGTAACCAAATCGGTATTGGTACCGAATCGAGAATCCACCTTATAGAAGTCGATGACATCATAGCCACCATCAAACCATCCCGACTCAAAAATCGGATTGAGCCAGAGGGCGTTCACCCCCAGAGACTTGATGTAATCCAACTTGGAAGTGATACCCGGCAGATCGCCAATACCGTTGCCATCAGTATCCATATAGGAAGATGGATAAATCTGATAGAAAAGTGCATCACTCAACCAAGCCGGTCCCTTCTTCTGTTCTGCCTGAACAGAAAGTGTGGTTGCCGCCAAAGCAGCAACCAACAACATTTTATTCATTCTTTTCATAAGCATCATTATTAAATTAAGAAAAACTCTCTCTAATAATAACTTCAAATCCTGCTTTTTATTGTGCAAGAATGCTAATAGCAAATCCACCACCTGCAACAGAGTTCAACTTCAAGACTGACTTGCTGGTCACAGTCTTCTTGGTGATGACATAAGCCTGAGGATTAGTCTTGTAGTTGGCATTCTTTGCATCCTGATAGATGGTAGCCACATACTTCTTTCCCTTGTCGAGGAAATCGAGCTTTACGGTAGATTGATGAGCCTTCATGCCCGTAACACCACCGACAAACCAGTTATCAGAACCCTTTGCCTTGCGGGCAGCGGTGATATACTCCATTGGTTCAGCCTCCAGATAGATAGACTTGTCCCAATCTACGGCCACATCCTTGATAAACTGGAAGGCATCCATGTGCTTCTCGTAATTCTCCGGGAAATCGGCAGCCATCTGCAATGGACTGTACATCGTTACATAAAGTGCCAACTGACCGCAGATGGTAGAGTTGCAATGTGAACCATTGGCGCAATCCATCTCAAAGATACCAGGGGTATAATCCATCGGACCACCCTGCAGACGGGTGAAAGGCAAGATGGCGGTATGTCCCGGTTTGGTTCCTCCGAAAGCCTGATATTCTGTACCGCGAGCACTCTCGTTGCCAATCAGGTTAGGATAAGTGCGGCAGAGACCGGTAGGACGCACAGCCTCATGGGCATTTACCATGATTTGATAATCGGCAGCACGGGTTACGGCATGCAGATAGTGATTGATTTCCAACTGACTGTAGTGATGCTCGCCACGAGGAATGATGTTGCCCACATAACCGCTCTTCACTGCATCGTAGCCATAATCCTTCATCAACTGATAAGCTCTGTCCATATACTTCTCGTAGTTCATTACAGAAGAGGAGGTCTCATGATGCATGATGAGCTTCACACCCTTGGAATGCGCATACTCATTGAGCGCCTTGATGTCGAAATCAGGATATGGAGTCAGGAAATCGAATACCTTTTCCTTCATATAACCACTCCAGTCTTCCCAACCGATGTTCCATCCTTCTACCAGGACTGCATCGAAACCATGGGCTGCAGCAAAGTCAATGTAACGGCGCACATTGGCATTGTTGGCAGAATGCTTGCCAGATGGCTTGGCATGTACATAGTCGGTTCCATCCAACTTCACGGTAGGATAATCATGGGTATAGGCCCACTCTCCCTTACCGGAAATCATCTCCCACCATACACCCACGTACTTCACTGGGTGAATCCAGGAGGTATCCTTGATCTTGCAAGGCTCATTGAGGTTGAGAATCAGATTGGAAGACAGCACCTTGCGGGCATCATCCGTAATGACCATCGTACGCCAAGGACTCTTGAACGGAGTCTGCATATATCCCTTCATTCCCTGGGCATCAGGGGTAAGCCAAGAGGTAAAGGTCATGGTCTTGTCATCCAGATTCAGATGCATGGCTGGATAATCCACCAGAGCAGCCTCATGCAGATTGATGTAGATACCGTCATCTGTCTTCAACTGGAGTGAAGTCTGTACACCGGTATCAGAAAAGACGGTCTGTGAGAGATTGCTACTGACAGCAGCATGCAAGGCTGGACGAATGCCAGACAGACGGGTCTTGGTGTATTCATATTCCTGGGTATCGTAATCACCCGGAATCCACCAGGCGGTATGATCGCCCGTCATGGCAAACTCAGTACGCTCTTCCTTGATGGTAAAGTAGTTGAGACTGCCTTTCTGAGGGAACTCATAGCGTAATCCTACTCCATCATCATAGACACGGAAACGGACGTTCATATAACTGTCGGTGGAATTCTGCTTCAACTCTACCAGCATATCATTATAATGATTGCGGATAGACTTGTTCTCTCCCCAAACAGGAGTCCAGGTCTCATCGAAAGTGGAAGTCTTCTCATCGATAACACTAAAATCGGCAAGCAGGTCCTTACCATCCTTACCACCCTTGGCGAGCTGATAACCCAGACGGCTAGGCTTGATAATCGTCTTACCCTGATAGGTCACACTATAGGTAGGCACAGTGCCATCCAAAGTGAAGTTCACCTTGATCTGTCCGTTAGGAGAAGTGATGTCTCCAGCATCTGCCGAGATGCCAAAAGCCATCAGAAGGCTTGCGAGCAAAAAGAGTTTTTTCATATTATTTCCTTTTTAGTTTGTAATATTCAATATAAAATTACCATTCTCCCTGGTATGCTCCAATGAGGAAAGTTTCCTCATTGGAGCTACCCCTTACTTGGTATAACCAGGATTCTGATCGAGTTTTTTGTTCAAGTTGAGCACGGCATAAGGGATTGGATAAACCATGGTATAGCCCTGCGTATCATCATTGTAATCACCTGCAGAAGCATTATGGGTCACACCCTTGAAGCGATCAGCTGTAGGTTCTGTAAAGGTGCAGAATCTGATCTGATCTGGGCGTCGTACTCCCTCCCAAGCCAGTTCCAGCATACGTTCATCCAGAATGTCATTGAGCGTAAGTTCTGTACGAGGTGTAGCAGCAACACGGGCACGAACCTCATTCACAATCGTGAGCGCCTCAGCCTTGTTTCCCATACGATACTCAGCCTCGGCCTTCAGGAGCAGGGCATCAGCATAACGCCAGATTACCAGGTCGTTGTTGAAACTATACTGCTGGGTAGTAGACTTGTCAAACTCATACTTCTTCATTCTGGCACCGGCACACTTCATGGCATGAGGGTCGTCGGCAGCAGAGAAATCTACCTTTACAGCCAGTGGCATATACTCCAGTGGCTTGTCTGTGGCACCATCCTCTACAGCCTTTCCGGTCTCCTCCATATAATCCTTGTCGGTATAGAAGTTGAGCTTCAAACGAGGGTCCGGATTAGCCGTTCCATAGCCATACACCAGCATCTGCTGCTTGGAAGAGCAGGCTCCATTCCAGCCCTGATAACCGATGGCACCGCCATGGTTATAATGCAGGGTGCGCACGATGTTGTAATCCTCTATCTTATAGTTGACGCAGTCGTTCGGACGGGTCCAGATATTCTCCACGGAATTCTGGTTGGCTACGATGAAGTTATCTGCATAGCTAGGCTGCAGGCGGTAACCCAAGCTGGCAATCTGATCAGCACAATAGGCTGCTGTTTCCCAAGCATTGCGAGTTTCACCATCCAAAGTGATGTTAATTTTTTTACCCATTTCCGAAACAGTCTTTCCCTGCTCCTCGCTGGCAGTAGCCTTGCCGCTCTTGTCTGTACCGACAAAGGCACTATAGCTGGTTGGAGTGGTATCATCGATGGTATAGACCGGTGCATTGATGGCACACTTAGCCATACACATATATGCCACAGCCTTAGTGATACGGCCATAATATTCACCCTCGTTCTGGCTCTTACTGTCTGAAAGATGAGGAATACATTCAGCCAATTCTGAAGTGACAAACTTGAAGACATCAGAGCGGTTGGACTGATTCACCTCGTTAGCACTCACCTCAGAAGAAACAACCAATGGCACCTGTCCAAAGAGATCCATTACATAATAATAATAGACAGCACGAAGAGCCCTCAGCTCATAAACGTAGTCAGCATACTCCGGATGCTCACCCAGGTACTTGTTGAGTCGGTCGATAGAAGAATTGGCAAGACCGATGACACGATACAGGTTGTTCCACACATCGTTATACTTGCTTACAGACGACTCAAAGTTGTGGAGGAAAATGTTCTGCCAGGCACCACCATCCACCCAGTCACCTTGGCGACCAGGAATCATACTGGCATCAGAAGAGAACTCCTGAAAGGTATGTACCGAGCCACCATCGCTTCCATACAATCCATTTCCGATGGAAGAATATACGTTAGCCACTGTGTTTACATATACCAGCTTAGGGGTACTGAAAGCCTCCTCCTCAGAAAACTTGCTTCGTGGAGTCTCATCCAGTGAGCAACTAGCCAGTAATATCGATGAAAGAAGCATCGAGCCTATAATATATTGTTTCATAACTGTAATCCTTTATATATTAATAATGTAATTCTTAATTAGAACTTGTTATCTATTCTATGTGAAAACATTTAGAAATTCACTGAGAGCGACAAAGTATAAGTACGGCTCAGAGGATAGATGTTCTTGTCGTCAACACCCAGATTGCCGCCACTGATGGTTGCAGAGTTGATCATTGGAGTCAAGCCCTTGTAACCCGTGAGAGTACAGATATTGTTGACCGACAACGACAGGTGAATGTTGTTGATGAATTTCCACTTGAGCATATCCTTGGTGAAGGTGTAGCCCAGAGAAGCGTATTCGAAGTTCATATAGTCACCCTTTTCCAACCAGTAGTCAGAAATCTGAACATCATGGATTCCCTTGCCATTATTGAGATGCTGTGCACCGCTCAGAATATTATAGGTTGGGAAATTACTCATATTGTTCAAGGTCATGGATGTGGCATTGTAAATCTTATGACCGAAGGCACCATTAAACTGCATGCTCAGATCCCAGTTCTTGTATTTGAAGCTCATATCCCAACCGAGGAAGTACTTAGGAATGGCCTGTCCGCATACCTTACGGTCGCCACTGTCACCCGTATCAATGGTACCATTATCATCAAGGTCTTCGATGATATACTGTCCGTTCTCATCAATACCTGTGCAGTGAGGCAGATAGAATACACCTACAGGCTGTCCCTCTATCAGATAGGTTACGCCATTGTTATGCACCAGACCAGCCGCACCTACGGTGGCAACAGAGATATGCTCGCTCGTTGTCATAGGCTGTCCCTTGTAGGTACCACTCAACTTCTTCAGCTTGTTCTTCTGATAAGAGAAATTCAGACCGGAATTGAAGGTGAAGTCCTTTGTCTTGATGATGTCACCTCGAACAGCCAGTTCAAATCCCATATTAGTCATGGTACCCATATTGGCCAACAGACGGTCGTAAGTGAAAGGAGGCACCGGCACTGTATAGGTATAAAGCATATCCGAAGTCTCGGAAGTGTACCAGTCGAAGGTTACGTTGAGACGCTGCTTGAACATCGACAGATCGAAACCGGCATCAAATGTCTTTTTTACCTCCCACTTCAGATCAGGGTTGCTGTTGGAAGTAACCGCAAAAGTAGTACTTGTTGCGCCGTTAACGGTAGTTACACCATTAGGCTCCATCAGGGCGAGAGAAGTATAAGGATCGATGGCATCCTGATTACCGGTCACACCATATCCTGCACGAATCTTGAAATTGTCTATCTGCTTGATTTTCTTCATCCAAGGCTCATTGCTGATTACCCATGCCAAGGAAGCAGAAGGGAACCAGCCCCACTTCTGACCATCACCCAGCTTGGAAGAGCCATCGGTACGTACATTGACGGTAGCGATGTATTTGTCTGCCAGCATATAGTTGATACGAGCCATATAGGAACTCAATGTATATTCGGTGTAGTTAGACTGCAGATTACCCCAGCTCACATTGGCAGCAGCCTTCATGTTATTGAACTTGAAGTAGTTGGTATCAAATCCATGTGCCTCCTGTGAGTTCCAGTCATAGGTATATTTCTGTCCCTCCATCAGAGCCAAGGCATCAATGTGATGCTTGCCGAAATCCTTGGAGAAATTCACCATGACGTTGCCCATATAGTCCTTGCGGTTGGTATTGGCGATATAAGCCCATCCGTTACCGTTCAGCTTACCCATCTGGATATTGTTAGGAATATAGAACTTATTGTCACGGTTCCAATAGTTATATGAACCGAAGGCACTTGCAGAGAGTCCGTCGATGATATTGACCGTTGCCTTGCCATGAACATTGACAGAGGCATCCTTGTAGAAGTCATCAATATCTAGCAATCCCAGCGGATTCCAGATTTCATTGGCAAGCAGATCCTCATCCCATTCACCCTTGTCGTTTCTCACATGAGGATAGGTAGGGTTATAAGCTGTAGCAGAATAGAACAGCTTGTGCATATCATACTGGATATTGCTGTTGCGCTGAGAGCCAAACATTCCGAGTTCCAGCTTCAGATGTTTGTCGAAGAGATACTGGGTTCCATCCAACTTTGCTGTAAAATTCTTCATATCAGAATTCTTCAAGGCTCCCTGACGGAGTATGAATCCCAAAGAAGCACGCAGACTGGATGTATCCGTACCAGAAGAAAAAGAAATATTATGATTTTGGGTAAGACCCGTATTGCGCTCAATCTCCTCGAGGAAATTGGTATCGCCACCCATATCGGTATAGGTCAATCCCAAGGACTTGGCTGTCTCACGATATTCGGAAGCCGACATCATATCCAGATTTTTATAGACCGTGTTTACACCAAACTGACCATTGTAGCTAAGGCTGGAATATCCCAGCTTACCCTTGGCTGTGGTAACAACGATGACACCAGAAGCACCACGTGAACCATACTGAGCCGTCTCAGAAGCATCCTTCAGGATGGTTAAACTCTCAATATCACCAGGAGCCAAGGAATTGAACATCGTCATATCAGCAAAGACACCATCAATGATAACCAACGGATCGTTACCACCTGAAAGAGAAGAAGTACCACGAACACGAATGCTTGGGGAACTGGTTGGATCACCACCTGCCTGAGAGATGACAACACCAGCTACCTTACCCTTCAAGGCCTCGGCAGGACTGGTTACCACACCCTTGTTCATATCTTCTTTCTTGATGCGGTCAACAGCACCCGACACCGTGCGCTTGCTGCCCACAGCATAACCCACGACAAGCACCTCGTCGAGCACCTCATCGTTTTCCTTCAGCGTCACATTGATGACATGATTTCCCTTTACCGGAATCTCCTGAGTGCGATATCCCAGATAAGAGAATACCAAGACTGCACCATCCTTCACATTATTAAGCGTGTAACCGCCATCCAAGTCTGATACAGCTCCATTCTTTGTGTCCTTTACCAGAATGCTGGCACCAATGACCGGTTCGCCGGTGGCATCCACCACTTGTCCTTTAATGGTAGCCTGACCAAAAGCATTTAAAGTAATCAAGCATCCTGCCATCAGCAGACCTGCTTTCTTTGAAAAGTTCGTTTTATCCATAATTTAATAGGTTTATTATGATTAAAATTGTTTGTTGCTGCAAAAGTACGGCAAAAATCAATAAGTTGGTGCGAATAGTAGGCTTTTGGTAGATTGTCGGTATCTAGAACCAATCTCACAGCTCTGAATATCAAGATTTTGCGAATTCTCAAAAAAAACGGCTAGTAGATGCGAGATTCTCAATGTTTTTTATTATTTTTGCAGCGGAATCTAAAAACATAGGAAATATGAGACATCTTATCGTTATAATCATCACCCTGCTGATGACACAGCCGATATACGTAAAAGGAGACAACAACCAGCTATACAAGAAACTGGATGCTGCCCTGGCACAACGTGCGTATTACGTAGAGTTGAAAGAGAAAAGCTTGAATGACATCAAGCAAGGTGCCAAATATGTAACCAGCAATGAAGACAAGCTAAAGCTATACGAACAACTCGCCAATGACTACAAAGCCTACGAGTACGACTCGGCGATGACCTACGTAAACAAAGGCCTCATCCTTGCCCAAAAGAGCAACAACATCGCATATAACAAAAGATTCCAGCTTAGTCAAACCAGGTTACTTATCACACGGGGATTCTATGCAGAAGCAAAGGAAATTTTGCAGAAGATAGCCCCCCAAGAAGATCCACATGACTATCCGTTTCTATACTATTGCACAATGTATGGACTATACAACAACTGGGCAACCTACTGTGAAAACAATGAATTCAGCAAGAATTACAACCAGCTGAAAGTGAAATACCTGAAGAAAGCAATAGAACTATCTCCAAAGAAAGATGCGTTCTATTACTATCTGATGGGAGAGTTATACTATTTCAGCAATCATCCCAACAATAACAAGACCATCCAATACTACAAAAAAGCACTGAGTATGGAAAAACCATATAGCCGCCTCCATGCCATGACCGCCTTTGCACTTTCTGAGGTCTATCAGAAAGCCAATAACCTAGAGTTAATGGAGCATTACCTTCTGGTTGCAGCCATCTCAGACGTCACTTCTGCCACAAAAGAAAACGTAGCCCTGCAAGACATCGCTCTCTTCATCTACAAACATAAGACAAGAAGTCTGAAAAAAGCACAGGAATACATCAACCTATCCCTGGAAGATGCTTATGCATACAACAACCGGTTACGCCGCATTGAGATTTCATCCAAATTACAATTGATTACCAATGCCTATACAGATGACATCAAAACAACTAACAGATTGCTCAACATCGCCCTATTGGTCATTATCCTGCTCCTACTTGGAGTAGGTATTAGCAGTCTGTTCATCCGCAAGAAGAACAGGCTTCTGAAACAAAAGAAAGATGAAATCACAGCTACGTCGGCAAAAATGGAAATTCTAAATGAACAATTGCATCTCATCAACGCCGAATTGAAGAATACCAATCAGAAACGCGAGAGATTGGTAAAGGTATATATTGACCTGAGCTATAAGAATATAGAGAGGAACCAAAAGCTACGAACATTGGCTATAAGAAAGATAAAGGCCAACCAAAGCAAGGAACTGCTGAGTCTCCTCTCTTCCTCATCAAGTACAGAAAGGGAAAACAAGGAGTTTTTGACTGAATTCGACAAGTCTTTCCTAGCTCTGTACCCAACTTTTGTAAACGAACTGAACCAGCAACTCACAGAATCGGCTCACATCCAACTGAAAGAGAATGGGGAAATGCCACCTATTCTTCGTGTGTGTGCCCTGTTACGATTAGGCATCACTGAAAGTTCAAAGATTGCCGGCATCCTGTCTTATTCGCCACAAACCGTATATAACTACCGTTCCATCCTCAAGAACAATGCTATAGACAAGGAGCACTTCGAGGAAAATGTGCTCAGACTCTGCATGGTGATAGCCGACAGATGAGAGAAAAAAAGATACCTATATGTAACAACAAATCCCGACAGGCAACAACATACCTATCGGGATTTGTTTATTATCTGCAATTGATGAGAATCCTACTTTACAGTATATTTCTTGCCACCCCGGATATAGATACCATCATGTTTCGCCGGGAGCGATACCTTTCGGCCATTGATATCATAAACACCGGAACTGCAAGGCTTAGTAACACCGACAACAGGAGTTAATCCCGAAGTCAAATCATAATCTATTTCACCATCATCAGGGCAATGAATAACTACCATTTCCTGATACCACTGATACTCCTCATCAACGGAGACACCATTATCCGTATATTCCAGAGGAAGGAGGCTCAAGTCGAAATAGCCATCACCTAAACCACCATACCCCCAATTCACTCCTACGTTTCCATCAGCATCATAACCATCCAGCACAAAAGCATGGGAAGATGTTTTGTCGTTTCCCTGCTTATTGGATGTACCGGCATACAGAATAGGATGCCCGGCGCTCAATTCCCGGTAAATAACCTTTTTCCAGGCTGCATCATCATAGTTATTGGTCTGGGGATAATCCTTATAGCCATAATACTGGGTAAGATAGCCGAAATGCTTCTTCATACCAGCCGCCGCATCTGGCAAAGACGCACCACTGCCATCAAGAGAATAATTCATACCAGCCACACAACCGCAATGAAACATCAACTTGGCTACTGCGGCAGCCTGTTCCGAACTGTAGTTATCACCCGAATAAGCAGGCAACATCTCCGTCCACTTATACTCTCCCATACTCAGCATAGCAGTACGTTTCTCATCGCCAACGCTATAAGAAGCGACACCCTTGCCACGGGATGGATACTGATATACAGACATAATCTGTGCCATAGCCGTAGCCACGCAACCCACCCAGCAGTTTTTGCCATTCACTTGTGGGCACTGGCTATTGAAAGGAGCATCCTGCCCCCATTTTACGGCAATAAGATGCTCAACACTCGACTTGCAACCTGCAGGGATAACCTGATAACCCGTAGAAGCAGCACGAAGTGAAGCGTCATTAATTCTATCCAAGAACCAGCCCAAGGCAGGATTATCACCAAAAGTACCCTCGTCAGAATAACCTATCACAGCCTTGAACGCATCATCATTGGCGAGAACTACAAATCCGTTCCGATTACGTCCTACAACCGTATAAGCATCCGTCTGACGCATAACCCGAAGGTTCTCACCTGCTCCTCCACGAGAAGTTTTCCCGCCAACAGAAGGCAAACGCTCCCCCAGCACCTCACTGGCTATCTCTAATTTCTGCTGAAGGCTCCTTTCCTTTGCCTCAGAGCAAAGGAAAGAAGCCAACATCAGAGAAAATATAAAAATCTTCTTCATAAGTCCAAAATCTTTAGGAAATCATTCGATATTTCTACCAAACGCCATACACATTTACAGACTGCTGCTCAACACTGGAATTTATATATCCATTCAGATAGATGTATTTCTGTGTGAAGTCTATATAAGAATAGGTACTATAGCCATATCCACCATACCACATGAAAGAGTTGATATTTACATCTCCTACCGTCCAGTTCCACAAATAGTCACCTGTAGAAGAATCAACACCTGCTACGATATAGTTTTGCTTATAAGTCTGATAGTCATATATGGCAGCACCCTTTCCTTCCACAGGAACCAGTTCACCGGAGCAATCAGCCAGATTATCGGCATTGAAAGTGCCATTAATCTTGAAATAAAGATCAGCACCCGAACCCAACATATTGGTGATATAAAACTGATTGACACCTTCCAGCTGGTAGATATCAGAATAGGTAACAGGCAAATCTGTGAAACCTGCGTAATAGAACTGCACATTCTCCAGTACTTTCGTCCACTGAGAAACCAGCACCGACGACTGCAGCACCGTACTGCCATCCTGCTTGGTATAAGGATCGGCATAGGCTTCATCGACATCTATCTTGAAACCAAATTTCTTTTTAGGTGTCAAGCCCTTTACAGAAATGGTCAGCGTAGCCTCCTTCTCGCCCTGAGCAAACTCCACCGTAGCAGGCACCTGAATGGCAGCTGTATCAGTATATTCTACCTTGACAGGAACGCTCGCAGCCTCAGCAGCATCCTTACGGCAAACCTTCACATCAACGGTTTCCTGGTCTGGAGTAAGAATAAACTCTGCCGCATTGCCGGCATCAAAATACACTCCCATGCAATTGTCTGGGACAGGATTTCCTGGCGCATAATCATCGTCATCGCTGCAGGAAGAGAACCCCAACAGGAGACCAGCCGAGATGGCAAGCCCCAAATATCTAAAAAACTTTATATTCTTCATTGTCAATTCCATTTTAAAGATTGAAAAATCTCCTCATTTACTCACTCTTTGCCTCTACCACACTTGTAGGGTCAGGATTCAGTACCACAGCCGGATTAGAACTCTTCTCATATTCAGGGATATAACAATCCATCCATGGAGCCACGAAACCATACTTGGAATTCAAGCGGTGACTCTCCAGGAAGTTGGTACCCGTATAGGTGCGGACAACAGCTATCTTAAGACGCTTATAATCAAAATACAGCAGTCCCTCTCCCCAGAGTTCGATACGTTTCTGAAGCAGCACGGCATCTTCAAGTGATTCGATGTCTGTAGCCTGACACTCATAAGAGCCATCTGTATAGCGATAAGCATTCATGAAATCATTCAAGACGGTCTTGGCAGCATCCACCCCTTCTGTATGGGCAATGGCCTCAATATAGATGAGATACATCTCTTCTACACGCATCAATGGAATATCACACAAACAGCCCACATAGAGGTCAGACAAGTTACCTGAACCCGGATGATATTTCAGGTTGGTGTAAGCAGGCAGTTTAGCCCATCCTGCTCCATCCAGCAAGGTAGAATAGCCTGCCGGAACCTCAGCCTTGCCAGCATCCTCAGGGGCAACCCAAGTCTTCTTTCGCCAGTCGGCATCAGGTATCTGATTATAGAGCGAAGCACCTATCATACGGTAAGCCTTGCCATAACCACCCATGGAGAATGCGGTAGATTCAGAAGATACCGTACCCATCCAGGAATAGAACCAGCTGCCCAATTGCTCCTTTGTTCCCAGCGAAGCCTTCCATATCCAGGAAGAATTAGCAGTATTGAAACCTGTCTTCTTATTATACCATTCGCTCTGAGACATTGGCTGGCAACCGGAATTGTCGATGGCAGCCTGTGCGTATGAGGCAGCCTTGGCAAAACAGTCATTAACCGCCGTAATGCCCAAGGCATCATAGCCGTCAGCATCATTCTCATGAGCCAACTGGGCTGTCAGATCATCTGCCGAATCATAAAAACGAGAACCCAGTTCCAACCAGAAGCGTGCCTTCAAACCATCTACCACGCTCTCATCCGGCTGATCCTTGCCCGTACGCTTATAGCCCTTCAAGTATGCCTCAGCCTTATTCAGGTCGTGCAGGATGAAGCGATACATGGCATAATAAGGTACACGAGGATTGTTCTTACCCTCCTCGCCTGTAGTCTTCTCGGTCACGATAGGCACGGTAAGTCCCATTATCTTGGCTGCTTTGGCATCAAAGTCAGAGTATCCGGTCTTCTTGAATTCAAACATTCTTGCCATATCCAGGTATGCCAAAGCACGGTAAGCATAAGCTACACCGGCAGACGCCTTTGCTGATTCAGATGCTCCTTCCACATCGAGCGACGAGATGATACTGTTGGCATTGTTCACTAAACCATAATAGTAGAAATAGGTGTAATTGAATGGGCTACGGAGTCCCTTACCATTCTCTATAGACGAGAAATAGTCGTAATCTGCATTGTAAACCGGAAAATCCTCTGTCATCACATCACGGATAATCATCTGGCTGGGATAACCGTTGTCGTAAGCCGAACCGTCGCCATACACACCACTCTTTACCATATAGGCACTCAAGCCGGTCAGCAAGCCCTGCTGAGCCGTCTCAGATCCCTGCACCTGACTGCCTGTTGCATAATCCTTTGGCAGTTCCTCCTCCAGACAGCTCTGCATCATCAAGCATGAAGAGAGCACTACTGTGAACAGAGAAACCTTGCGAAATATATTGTTCATCATATAAAATTCTCCTTATCTATATAAAAATCTCGTTATCTAACAGTTTAAAATTGAAGTGTAATACCACCAGAGATGGTACGAACAAACGCATACTGCTCGTTGCTAGGTGAGCCGGTGAAACTTGTACGAGGGTCGAATCCCTTTCGCTTGCTCCACAAATAGACATTGTCTGCCGCACCATAGACACGAACCTTAGTCAAGCCCAAACGACGTGTCAGGCTCTTTGGCAAGGTATAACCGATATTGATGCTCTGCAGGTTGAGATAACTTCCATTAATCAGGAAGCGATCAGAAGATGAGCTTGCATCCGTATCATTATACTGGAGGCGAGGGATGTTGGATCCTCTGTTGCTTGGAGACCAGGCATCCAGCATATCCTTATGGAAATTAAAACCTGTCCAGCTATCATGAGGAACACTCATCAGACTCTGATAACCAGAATCGTAAGACTTGCCGCCGATGGAATAAGTGAAGTTCACACCGACATCAATACCTTTAAACGACAACGATGTGCCAAAGCCACCATAAAGATCCGGAGTCGGGTCGCCACATGCAAAGTAAGAGCCTTCCGACCATTTTGCCGACTTGCCCAGCGAACCATCTTCGTTCTCAACATACCATGTGGATTCTCCTTTCTCATTTACGCCCGCATATTTCTTCAATCTCCAGGTGTAGATAGGCAATCCTTCACCATAATAATAAGAACCGTTATGATAACCGGCATATCCGCTCAGCATCTCGTTCTTGTTCTCATCAAAAAGCTTCGTTACCTCATTGGTATAGTGGGTGGCATTGAGATTGATGTTCCACGCAATATTCTTGGTGCGGATTACATCTCCTGCAAGATTCAGTTCTACACCACGGTTCACCATGTTACCCACATTAGAGTAATAGCCTGCATAACCCATTGACATAGGCACGCTGATGAAACAGAGCATGTCTGTGGTCTTGCGGTAGAAATACTCCACATCACCGGTCAGACGACCCTTGAAGAGTTCGAATTCAAGACCTGCGTTGATATTGGTATTGGTCTCCCAGGTAATCTTATCATTACCCTTTGAAGCAAAGGTCAGCGCCATGTCACCATTCATGCTACCGATGCCGTAAGTATCCAGATAACGGTTGTTACCGATGGCATCGTTACCCTGCTGACCGAAAGAGAATTTCACCTTCAGCATGTCGAGCCAAGACTTGGTGCCTGCCATCCAATCTTCCTTGGTCAGTATCCAGGCACCACCGAAAGAATAGAAATCGCCCCAACGATGGGCAGGAGAGAAGCGGGATGAACCGTCACGGCGATAAGATACCTGACCGAAATACTTGCCATCATAATCATACATGCCACGGAAGAAGAAACCTTCGGTGTTGTAATTGGTCTGATTAGAATATGTCGGCTCATTGGTAATAGCACCTGCCAACTCATGGTTTCCCTTGAAAGAGAACATGTTGGAACGGCCGCCATATACGTATTCATAAGTCTGCTTATAGTTCTCATGACCCAACAACAATGTCATGTTGTGCAGACCAAAAGAACGGGCATAGTTTACCAACTGCTGGAAGTTGACTGTATAATAACGGTAATGTCCTACGGTTACCTCACCATTAGGATAAGTCGTTGCACCAAATCCATAATAAGGCTGCTGGGTACTCTGATAGCGATATTCATAGTCATCCACCGTACCGTTCAAGGTAATCTTCAGTCCCTTGACAAATGTTGGGGTAATCTCAGCAAAGCCATTGATACCGAAAGTATTTCCTACAGAATGTGATGCCTGAAGCTGGTCATCCTTCAACTTGTTGACCTGAGAGAGTACAGGTCGATTCAAGCCTGCATTCATTCCGTTACCATAATCATATATCTTACCATTATCATCGGTCATGATATTGCCATTGCCATCTCTGAGATACAGCGGATAGATAGGAGCGATGGTATTGACCATGTAGAAGGTATTGGTAGAACTGTTGTTTCCATAAGAATCTACCTCTGTGGCATAGTCTGTAACGGTATGGGCATAGTTTACGTTACCACCCACCTTCAGCCATTCATTTGCCTTATAGGTAGCCTTCAGGCGTGCAGTATATCGCTTAAACTGAGATCCGTATGCGATACCTGGGTTATCCAGATAGCCCAAGGAAGCATAGAACTGGGAATTGTCGTTTCCACCATTCACATTCATATTATACTCCTGTCGGAGGGTGTTTCGGTAAGCCGCCTTGAGCCAGTCGTCCGGACTAATCGTATAGTCCTTTCCGTTATAAGAGATTTTATTGCCCAATGTGGCATTAGGATTCAGCTTTCCATTATCGCCAATGAGATACTGTCCCTCAGGCACATTGTAGCAGATATAACCCAATCCGCCCATTTCAGAAGAACCACCAATCGCGTTATTGGCAGCCACATGAGCCGCATAAGCTGACATACCCTTGCCATTGGTATAGTAATTATATAATGACTTATAATGTGTCTCATAATATTGACCGGGATCTGAAATCATATCATAAGTCTGAGAGCCACGGCTATTGCTGCCCCATTTGGCATCAACAGTGATGACGGTCTTGCCCACCTGCGGATTCTTGGTGGTAATCATAATGACACCATTGGCACCACGGGCTCCGTAGAGTGCATTACTTGCCGCATCTTTCAATACGGTAACAGAAGCCACATCCGCTGGGTTGATGTCACTCCAGGAACCATAATAAGGTGCACCATCTACCACGATCAACGGATCCTGACCTGCATTGATAGAGCTGATACCGCGCACACGGATGGTAGGGGTAGAAGACGGATCGCCAGATGTATTTATCATCTGCACACCAGCTACCTGACCATTGAGGGCATCTACCACATTGGTTACCTGGCGCACGGCTATTTTGTCAGCATCCACTACTCCTGCAGAACCCGTGAAGGATGATTTCTTCTGCTCGCCGTATGCCACCACGATGACCTCATCGAGCTGACGGTCTTGCGAATGCATGTTGACCTTCATACCCGGCGCCGCCTTTACGGTCTGTGAATCCATACCAAGATAAGAGACTACAATTGTTTCTCCTTGTTTAGCACTCGGCAAGCTGAACTTACCATCAATGTCGGTCACGGTTCCGGTTTTAGAACCTTTCACCATGATCTGTGCACCCACTACAGGGTCTCCGTTTTCATCGAAGACCTGTCCCCCAACCTGTCCGGAAGACTGTGCCAGCACTTGCCCTGAAGCAGCCAGCAACAGGGAAGCAAATAAAACCTTCATTTTCATATATCTTCTCTTCTTATAATTATTATCTTATATAATCATTACTCGTCTCTCTCTATATCTGGAATACACCCTTTTATATTTATATACTGCTACGTTATCCATTACAAGTTTTATATAAAATATGTATTCAGATGCAAAGGTAATATAAAATCCGCTAACAGCCAAACAAAAATCACAATAATTACCGTTTTGCATGTCAAAAAGATACATTTCTCACAAAACCAACATATTAATGCCAGTTTTTCAAAATTCAAATTCCCGAAAAAGGCAACAGATTTCCGCCCGTAACACCATTGTCGCAGCTTCGTCAATGCCTTTCAACCTCATCGCAACCCCAGTGTAATATAACCACCGTACCTTTGCAACCGAAATCAAACGATATAGGTTATGAATGCTAAAAGGGGAATTATTGTATTAGGATTGCTCTCGGCGGCTAGCATGCCAACGTGGGCGCAACAGATTAAGGGTGTCGTAATCGACCAGAAATCGAAAGAGACACTCATCGGTGCAGTCGTCACTGTGGATGGAACCAACGTGAAGGCTATCACCAACATCGACGGAAACTTCCAGATTGATGGATTGGATAAAGAAAAGACATATACACTATATATTAATTATGTAGGATATAAGACTCAAAAAATTGACGGGGTTCAGGCGAAGGACGCAGACCAGGTGATTGCGCTGCAACCTGATGAACAGCAGCTGAAGGAGGTGACCATTACCGCAGTGGAAAGGCGTAATACGGATGCGGCAATGATACAGGTGACCAAAAACAGTCCCGTCATCGTGAGCAATGTTTCGGCACAGGAAATATCTCGTACTCAGGATACGAATGCGGGTGAGGTGATACGCCGAGTGCCAGGCGTGAGCCTCATCGACGATAAATTCGTGATGGTTCGTGGTTTGTCACAGCGTTATAACAATGTGTGGGTGAACGGAGGAGCAGTGCCTAGTTCTGAGGCTGATTCCAGGGCATTCTCCTTCGATATCATCCCAAGTTCGCAGATTGACAACCTCACCATCGTGAAGTCGCCAACAGCTGAATATCCCGCTGATTACTCAGGCGGTTTCATCATCGTCAACACCAAGGAGATTCCGGCAGAAAACAGTTTCAACATCGCCGTAGGCGGAAACTGGAATACATCTTCTGCCTTCAAGGACTTTTCTTACTCAAAAGGTTCCGGAACCGATTTCCTAGGGTTCGACAATGGCTTGAGAAACCTGAATGGGGGCATCCATGCTGACTTGAATCCACAGCTCGATGCCAACGGAAAACCGGTGGGCGATTATGCTACTTCGCTCCTGGGCAACGGATTCAACAATGATTGGCTCATCAAGAACAAGAAGCCTTTGGGCGACTTGAAACTGGCAGCCAGCCTGAACCAGCGCTGGATGCTCGGCGGAAGAACACTCGGCATGCTCGCCGCCCTGAACTATACCAACGAATACCGCACCTACGAGAACATGGAGAACAATCTCTATGGCATCTATGATGCGACAAACGACAAGCCGAACTATCTTCGTCACTCTGTTGACGACCAGTATAATAATAACGTGAGACTCGGAGCAATGCTCAACTTCACCTTCCTTTCCAAGGACGGCAACCACAAGTATCAGCTCAAGAACATCTTCAACCAGTTGGCTACCAGCCGATATACCTGGCGTGATGGCGTGAGCGCCCAGTCGAACCTGGAGCGAAGCGCAGAGTATTACTACCGCAGTAGAACAACATATAACGGTCAGCTTACCGGCAAGCACACCTTCACTAGCGACGCCCTTGACTGGAGCATCGGGTATGCGTATGCCAACCGTCATTTGCCTGACCGTCGTAGATACCTCATCGACGATGCTCTTGAATCGGGCGTTTATGCCCTGAGCACCGGCAACGACATATCCCGCGAGTGGACTCAACTCGACGAACACATTCTCTCACTTGGTGTAAATGACAAGCACCACTTCAAGTTTGGCAACTTTGAGCCAGACTTGCAAGTGGGTGCCTATGGGGAGTATCGGACTCGAGAATACCAGACCCGCAACTTCATCTACAACTGGAATGTTTCAGCTAACAACATGCCATCCGGCTTCCGCCACAGCCATATCCCTACCCTGCTCACCAGCGAGGCAAACATGGGTTACGACAAGCTGTATCTTCTGGAGGAAAAGCAGATGCGCAATAACTACCGCGGACACAACACCTTAGGCGCCGGATACCTGGCGATGTCTCTCCCCTTTGGCAAACTCGGCATCCACGCCGGTGTCCGCTTCGAGCATAATGATATGGAACTCATCTCCAATTCCCGTGACTACGAGAAGAGTGAATCGAGCCGTCATTACAAGACAGATGATGTTTTTCCATCTCTCAATACAACATACAAAATCAGCGACCAGCATCAGGTGCGACTGTCGTATGGCCGCAGTATTAACCGCCCAGAATTCCGTGAAGTATCGTCGTCGGTGTATTACGACTTCGACCTTGCCAGCAATGTGCAGGGAAACACTGAGTTGAAGAACTGTTATGTCGATAACCTCGACCTGCGATATGAGTGGTATCCATCCCGTGGAGAGCTCATTTCGCTGGCAGTCTTCTACAAGCACTTCGATTCTCCTATCGAGTGGACCTACACGGTGGCAGGCGGCACAGACTTGATTTATTCCTACAAGAATGCGAAGAGTGCCAACAACTATGGTGTGGAACTGGATATCAGAAAGAATCTCGGATTCATAGGATTGAAGGATTTCAGCTGGTCGTTTAATGGTGCCTTGATTAAGAGCAAGGTACAGTTTGAGAAGGGTTCGAAAGAGGAAAACAGACCGATGCAGGGTCAGTCGCCATACCTTATCAACACCGGCATCTTCTATAAGAATGAGCCATTGAAGATGGATATCGCCCTGCTCTACAACCGCATAGGCAAGCGAATCATCGGTGTGGGCAGAAGCGAAGGAAGCACAGGCGATGACTCCAATTCCCGAGTGCCTCACAGCTACGAGATGCCTCGCAACACCATCGACTTCTCGCTGGCAAAGAAATTCGGAGACCATCTGGAGCTGAAGCTCAATGTAAGAGATCTTCTTGCAGAAAAGATATATTACAAGCAGTTTGCTGATGTAACGTATAGCGACGGAAGCAAGAAGGAAGTAGAAGAAATAGCAAGATGCTACAAGCCGGGCAGAAACATCGGTTTGCAGGCAATCTATAAATTTTAAATAATAAGAATAATTAGATGTTTGTTTAATAAAACGAGAAACAATGATGAACAAGATGTATTTCTATAGATGCATGGGCATCCTCGCAGCATCTGCCATGTTGAGCAGCTGCAGCAGTGACAATGACGATCCAACTCCTTCTCCAAATCCAGAACCAGAAGTAGTTTACAAGTGGACAACCAATGGCGGCTTGAAGGCTTGCGACCACATTCTCTTCGGAACAGATGACAAGGAAAACGCCAGCGGTACACAGATTGGCAACGGCGACCAGGAGTTCGTCTTCACAGGCAAGCAGACTTTGAAGAAAGGCACTTATCTCCTCAAAGGATGGGTATATATTGCAGAAGGTGCTGAGCTCACCATCGAACCGGGAACTATCATCAAGGGCGACAAGCAGACCAAGGCGGCACTCATCGCAGAGCGTGGCGGTAAACTCATCGCCAAGGGTACAGCCACAGAGCCTATCGTCTTTACATCTGAAGAGGCTGCCGGCAGCAGAAAGCCTGGCGACTGGGGTGGCATCATTCTCTGCGGCAAGGCTAAGAACAACCAGACAGAGCAGCAGATAGAGGGTGGTCCTCGTACCAAGCATGGTGGCGCAGATGATGCAGATAATTCTGGTACTTTAAGCTATGTACGCATCGAGTTTGCCGGTTATCCATTCCAGAAGGATAAGGAGATCAACGGTTTGACCTTCGGTTCTGTAGGTTCCGGCACACAGATAGACCACGTTCAGGTATCTTATTCCAATGATGATTCCTTCGAGTGGTTTGGTGGTACCGTGAACTGCAAGTATCTCGTAGCCTACAAGGGTTGGGATGACGATTTCGATACCGATAACGGTTTCTCAGGAAAGGTGCAGTATGGTCTTTCGCTGCGCGACAGCAAGATAGCCGATACCTCTCAGAGCAACGGTTTCGAGAGCGACAACTGTGCCGATGGTGCTACCGTGGACCCTCGCACCAAGGCAACTTTCTCTAACATCACCTTCGTAGGTCCTAAGGTATTGGATGACAAGTTCCAGAACACCACAGATTATATCACTGCCGGTTCCTACAATCCAAACAACGGTTCAGCCCTCGGCAAGTTCCAAGCAGCCATGCAGATTCGCCGTTCTTCTAACCTCAACTGCATCAACTCGGTAGCCTTAGGCTGGCCTATCGGTTTGATTGTTGATGGTGAGAAGGGTGAAACCGTGAAGGATGCCAAGGATGGCAAATTCAAGCTTCAGAATGTATATTTCGCTGGTATGGATGCCGTTGGTACTGATGCCAACAAGAAATATGAGGATTACCTCTATGATGCAACCAACAAGAAGGATCTCGACAAGAACCAGAAGTCATACAGCAACACCTTCTTCTTCTCAGAGCCAAGCAACAAGTATTTTGATTCATGGACCTCATTGGTTGGTGCAGATGGCTATACTCCTATCGCAGGAAGTCCATTGCTTGGAGCTGCAAGTTTCGCTGGCTGGACAGGTTTCGACACCGTGACTTACATCGGAGCCTTCGATGGCAGCAACAACTGGATGAGCGGTTGGACCAACTTTGATCCTCAGAATGCGAAGTACTAGAAATCGCTAAGTACTAGAATAAGTATTAGTACCGGAATAAGTACTAGAAATCGCTAATTTCTATTTTGACTATAAGGTTTTCTTTTATTGGAGCATGGCGCAGCGATTTGCGCCATGCTTTTTTTGTTGGGTTATGGAGGGAAACGTTGATGTCCTGAAACAGGACATCAACCTTCATTTGCCTTAATCCATGAACTTGATCATGTCCTGGCGTCTTGGCTTTGCCTCCGGCGATTCGTCAGGATAACCCAGGGCGATGCAGTAGAGCAGCTTATAATTCTTAGAGAATGCCATGCGGTCGAGATAAGGCTTGGCTGATGGCGAATCCAGTATCCAACGGGCAGAACTGCCCAGGCAGCAGGAACCGATGCCCTTTGACCATGCTGCAAGAATGATGTTCTCGCCAAGCAAGCCGCAATCAATCTGCGCCATATCATAAGTAGTATCGTAGGCGATGCAAACCACGCATGGAGCATTCACGAAGATGTTCTTGAAGCCCTTGCGCTCGGCTATCTTAGGATTATCCTTTACCACAGCTTGGGTTATCGAATCGATGAGGGCAGGAGAATCTATCACTCTGATTTCGTACGACTGCAGATTCTGCCCGTTTGGCGCATGGATGCCGCATTTCAGAATCTCGTTCAGGGTATCGCGGCTGATGACGGAATCCTTGTAAGCACGGATGCTTCTGCGACTCATCATCAAATCGGTTACCACACTTGCAGAGTCAACGCTGGTCATTGCCTCCGGCTGTCTGTTCTCATTGCAGGCAGTCAACATCAGTGCAGCTGCCAAACCTAAAAAAATCTTCTTCATATTACTCATGATTAAACTTATATTTCAATTAGTATATACCTTGCAAATATAACAATAAATTCTTACATTCAAGAAGATACCTTATATCTTTTAAGAGTTTTTATCAGTCCAGACATAAAGGATGGCATATTACATATCCTCCATCGACAATCCCTGGTATCCGATAGTGAATTTCTTGAATTTTCCTGTTGCCTGGAAGAAATGCTCGGCTTTATCTTTTAAGATGCCGAGATTTATATCCTTGGCTTGGCGTTTCACCTCATAGAAAATGACTTTTTGTTCCAGTTCATCGGCAGCGATGATATCGATTTCATTCTCTCCCTTTCTGTCCCACCAGGAAGCAATCTGGGTATATTCTTCGCTTTCTATCATCTTGGCAACGAAATATCTTTCCAGAACCTTGCCGGTGTATGTGGTGTAGCTCTTATCTATAACCATCTTTAGTTTCTTGTTGGCACCAACCTCTATCATGTATCCATATTTGTAGATGTAGCGAAACCAGACGCGAAGGAAGTTGTCTTCTATCTGATACCGAATGTTGCGATTGGTCTTTTGAAACATCGGGGTATAACGGGAAATCAAGCAATAATCGTTCTCCAGTTTGGTGAGATAGCCCGAGAGTTCAATTTTCATGATGCTTTCAATTTCACCCCGAGTCGTGTAGCCTGAAGCGATAAGTTGCAATATTTCGAAATATCGGGCATAGTCTTTGCCAAATTCCTCTATCAGCATATTTTTCCCTTCGTATATGAAATATGAGTTTTTGGCAACAAACTTCTCTGTCATCTGTTCCTTGGTCGTGGCTCCTGCATCCATCATCATTTCTACATATTCTGCTATTCCGCCTGTATAACTGTAGAGAGCCAGTAGGTCGTCGTTGGTATAGGCAGAATTATATGTAGAGAGAACTTCCTTGATGACAGAAGGTGGAAATGGAGTGACTTTTATTTCTCCTGTCTGCCTACCATAAAGTGGTTGCTTATTGTTCTTAAAGATGATGTTCATAAGTGAATAAACAGAACCGCAAACCACGAGATTGATATGAGCTTCCTGTTTGTTTAGATCCCATATCTTTTGCATATCTGAAAAGATAGATGGATTAACCCGCTTGAAATCTTGAAATTCGTCTATGATGAGAGTGATAGGGCGAATCTTGGATAGTTGAAGTAGATATTTAAAGATATCTGCAAAGCGTGTTACTTCGCCGAGGATAGGAAGCTGAAGTTTGTTCATCATCTCTTCGATAAAATCTCTGCAGAGTTCTGCTTCGGATTTTCTTGCAACAAAAAAATACAGCATATCCTGAACATCCTCGTATGCTTTTATCAATAAGGATGTCTTTCCGCTACGTCGGCGTCCTGTTACGATTGTGAAACGAGCCGTTTGCAAGGATAGATTTCTTATCTCTTGCAATTCCTTGATTTCGTTTTGTCTTCCAAAGAACTTCATATTTCTATTGTTTTACAGTTTCTTTTTATGTTATTTTTCGAAACCGCTGTTTCTGAAATAGCGGTTTCGAATGCAAAGATAACAAAAAATGCTTGAATATCAGTCTGCTTACTTACTAATTTAAGCTTTTTTATTTGTTTAAACATTGTGCACGTTTCCGAAATAGCTGTTTCGGATATTATTCTGCACTTATGTTGCGCCACTTCTTCATATGATTCATGATTAAACATATATGATAGGGTGTCTTAAAAACAATTTCCTTATATGAGTTACCGCGAATTCAACAAGCAAGTGCAAAATTTGGTGGTATCGAAGATTTTTCGTACCTTTGCCACAAAATCATCAAACTTAGAAATTATGGAAATTATGGCAAGAACAAGAATAAAGAATCCTGTAGTATTGACTCGCATTGCACAATATGCCATGTATGCATATTGCATTTTCGCATTGTTTTCGCTGGCATTTTCTGTTTGCAGACAAGCGGGCTTATCCTTCAGAACAAGTCCCATCCTGATTCCATTAAGTCCCATCTTGGTTACCATCAAGCAACTGGTCTTGCAGCTCGCCCCTATAGCTTTATGGGGAATATTCCGCTACACGCTACCGGCAGGCGTAAAATTGCTACGACGCTGCAGCGAGTTGATAGTACTTTACTATGTGCTCTCATTCATCCTGGGCCAATGCTTCAATCTTCATCTCGTAACGATAATGCAGAACGGACAAATTACCCAAATGGCTTCCATACTCACCTGGACAGAAAGCACGATGGGCCTGATTTCCGTCATCGCCTCCCTGGTAGCCGGCTGCCATCTGTACAGCAAGCACAGGGGCAACATGCGCAAACTGGGCATAGCCCTTATCCTGGTTTTCATGGTATGGCTGATATGCTCGAATATACTCCCAGTTGCAGTGTTTTATCTGGCAGGTAACACCCAGCAGGCAGCCTTCATCAGCGTGAACATCATCAGTATGATAACAACGACATCGGCTTATATATACGCCTACTACATGATGTATCGGGCGATAAAAACGAAATAATTTGGTGATGCGGCGTTTTTTTCGTATCTTTGCCGCAAAATATGCGGCGTTTCTTGATAAATAATGCCGCATAAGATAAAATTAGAAATGCAGCAAAATGATGGAAAAGAATCAGATTTTTGAAAATATCATGAGCCGTACATCGGTGAGAAGTTATACAGAAAAGCCTGTAGAACAGGAGAAGGTGGAGATGATGCTGCGTGCCGGCATGGCGGCTCCATCGGCATGCAACAAGCAGCCTTGGCATTTTGTGGTTATCAACGACCGGGAGATTCTCGACCAGATACCACAGTTCAGCCCTTATGCCAGCATGGTGAAGCAGGCACCGCTCGCCATCGTGGTTTGCGGATGCCTTGACAAGACGCTGGAAGGCACAGAGCAGGAGTTCTGGATTCAAGACTGTTCGGCAGCCACGGAGAACATCCTGCTGATGGCTCACGGTTTGGGACTTGGCGGAGTATGGACAGCCCTCTATCCCCTGAAAGAACGATACGAGGGAATGCAGCAACTGCTGCATCTGCCCAAGAAGATGATTCCGCTCAACACCCTCATCATCGGATATCCGAAGAATCAGGCGGAAGCAAAGGATAAGTGGAAAGAGGAGAATGTATCCTATAATAAATGGATGGAGAAAAATTCATAATAAAGAAAAAGTATGAATATCAAGGAGAATTATAAACAATATGTAAGCCGATATGCTTCTGAGGTGGCTGCCCTGAAGCGTAAGAATACGGGATTTATAACGGGCGAGCTGCTGGCTTTTGGCGGCATCCTCGCCTTCCTGATCTGCTATTTCGCATTGGATGGAAATACACAGAACTATCTGTTGGGGGCGGCGTTGTGCCTGATTGCCTATCTGGGTATCAGAAGACTTGACGACAAGAATAAGGAGAAGATAGAGCATCTTTCGGCTTTGCTCAAGGTTTATCAGGACGAAATCAAGGCTTGGGAGGGCGATTTCTCGCCTTTCGAAACGGGCGATTCCTATCAGAATCCGCAGCATTCTTATTCCTTCGACCTCGATGTCTTCGGCAAGAGTTCGCTGTTCAACCGCATCTGCCGAACCATCACATCGGGCGGTTCGGAGGCGCTCGCCAGGAATCTTACCCGGGAAACGCCTTTGAGCCTGGAAGATATCAAAAGAAGAAGAGATTTGCAGAAGGAATTGGCGGGAGAAGGCGAAAACTGGCGAATGGAATTTCTGGCACTTGGCGAAAAGAACAGAAGCCAAACTGCGGATGGCAAAATGGTGAATGGCAAGATGAAGAAGATTGATTCTGCTGCGGTAGTGGATGCGATGCAGAAGGTTTCAAAGATGGAGGTGCCGGCATGGTTTGGATCTCCGATTTCGCTTGTTATCGGATGGCTGCTGATTATCGGAGTCATCGGTTCCGTGATTCTATCGATATTCGATATGGTTTCGGTGGATATCGCCTTGTGGTGGGTAATGGCACAATATATGGTGGTGTTCTTCGTCTGCAAGCAGACTCTTGATAAGATAGATAGCAATGGCGGCAAGCTTCGCCATCAGCTCATCGCCTATGCCCAGATTCTCCAGCTTATCAACAGGCGCAATTTTCATAGCGAATTAGGCAAGGAGATGCAGAATTCCCTGGCTGATGCCCTGCCTTCCTTTGCCCAACTGGAAAAGATATTGAAGGGGTATGACAGAAGAGGCAACTTCCTGGGTCTTTTCTTCACCGATGCCTTCATGCTGAGCGATTTCTTCCTGGTTCGCAGTTTTCTGAAATGGAAGAATACCTATATGATGAAGATGGAGGAATGGATGCATATCATCAGCGAGATGGACGCGATGGTTTCGATGGCGGATTTCAGATATAATCATCCGGAGGCGGAAGAGGCGGAATTTGTTTCTGGAAGTCCGGAAATCGTGTTCGATGGAAAGAATCTCTATCATCCTTTCCTGGGTGCCAAGGCGGTGAAGAACGATTTTACCATCAAGGACGACAACTATTATATCATCACCGGAGCCAACATGGCGGGAAAGAGTACCTTCCTGCGTTCGCTGGGCGTGAACTATATCCTGGCAATGGCGGGTATGCCGGTGTTTGCGGATCAGCTGAAGATTTCACGTTTCAGATTGTTCTCGAGCATGAGAACCACCGATGATTTGACGCACGGCATCTCTTATTTCAACGCAGAATTGATCAGATTGGAGGAGCTTCTGAAGTTCTGCAAGGAAAGTGCTGAAGGAAAGTTCTGCAACGAAAGTATAGAGGATAATAAGGAACCACTCCGAACACTGATTATTCTGGATGAGATTTTAAAGGGAACGAATTCGTTGGATAAGCTGAATGGTTCGAGAAAGTTCCTCGAAGCCATCGCCAAGCAGCCGGTGAGCGGCATCATTGCTACCCACGATTTGGAACTTTCCAAGATGGAGAATGATGCATCAGGAAAATTCCACAACTATTGTTTCGAGATAGATTTGGGCACAGATGTCACCTATACTTATAAGATACAGAAGGGTGTGGCTAGAAACCAGAATGCTACCTTCTTGCTGAATAAGATTCTGGAGAAATATTAGAATAAAAAGGGAAACTCCCGATAATTTGATTAGTTTCAAATTATCGGGAGTTTCCCTTTTAAATAATACATGATAGCTCAACACTATCCAGTTATAACTCAACGCTATCCAGGCGGAATTTCAGCAAGCCTGCTGGAACCTTTACCATTACCTCATCACCAGCCTTCTTACCCAGAAGGGCCTTGGCGATAGGCGACTTGATAGAGATTTTTCCACTATGCAAATCAGCCTCGTGAGGATTCACGATAACATAACTCATGCTGCACTTGTTGGCAAGATTGGTAATCTTAATCTTGCTCAGCAAGCCTACGGTATCGCTCTTCAATCGAGACTTGTCGATGACACGGGCATTCTCCAAGACCTTCTGCTTGAAGCTGATGCGGCTCAAAAGCTTGCCCTGCTCACGCTTGGCAGCATGATATTCAAAATTCTCGCTGAGGTCACCCTTGTCGCGAGCCTCAGCAATCGCATCGCGAACGGCTGGCAACTCTACGTTAACCATGTGTTGAAGTTCGGCCACGAGCTCATCGTAGCCTTCTTGAGACATATATTCCATTTTTCTATTTTCTTAATTATCTATTTATCTTATTGTTCTTAAGAATGATGATTTTTAATTTCGGGGTGCAAAGTTACTAGTAAAACATGAAATCACCAAACTTTTTTAGTGAAAAAGTTGAGAATCCTTCGTTTTTGCCAATGGCAAAGGCTTTTCAAATCATTATTTTTAGGTATTGCAGAGGTCGGAAAATTCCACTAACTTTGCAACCCAATTATAAAAACATTAAAAGAAAAGATAATGAGAGATAAAAAGAACAAACATTTTACATGGAAGAAATACCACCGATGGTTCGGACTTATACTATCCGTCTTCATGCTGGTATTCTGCGTATCGGGCATCATCCTGAACCATCGCCAGCTCTTTGCCGATTGCGATGTAAGTAGGAGCTGGATGCCTCCGGCTTATCATATTCAGAACTTCAATAACGGCATTATCAAAGGTTCCATCAAGGCATCTGATGATTCCGTTTTGGCTTATGGCTACGGCGGCATCTGGCTTACGGATGCTAAGATGAAAAGCTGGAAAGATTTTAACAAGGGATTACCCAAGAACGTGGATGGCAGGAATATCCGAAACATGGTGCAGACAAAGGATGGAGAAATCTGGTGTGCAGCCACGATGGATGTTTATCGCTTCAACGGAAAGGAATGGAGAAGATTTCCATTACCTGACAATCATGAGCGAATCACCGACATTACATTAACCAAAGATAGCACGAGCCTCATCGCCATGACCCGTTCTGCCGTGTATGAAATATCAGGCAAGAAGATGAAAACTGCTAATGATAAGATAGATGCTGCAAGCGAAAATCTGATGGCAACCCGAAAGATCATCGGTCAACCAGAAGGCTTTACCCCGATGGTAACCCTCTTCAAAACCGTTTGGCATCTGCATAGCGGTGCTTTCTTCGGATTAACTGGCAGATTGATAGTGGATGCCATCGCCATCGTACTCATCATCCTTTCGATAACGGGCATCATCCTCTTTATCCTGCCTTACCGTATTCGCCGGCAGAAGAGATTACAGGCAAGAGAAAAGATGCAGAAGCTTGGCAAACAGATGGTTTTCAATGCAAAATGGCACAACAAACTGGGATATGCCACCATCATCCTAACGCTCTGGATTTCCATTACAGGCATGTGCCTCCGTCCACCATTGATGATACCTCTGGCAATGAACAAAACCACAGAAAAAGTGAAGGATGGAAATGTCTGGCACGATAAACTTCGCGCTATCCGTTGGGACGCAGCAGAGGGCAACTGGCTTGTTTCTACCTCAGAAGGATTCTTGCGAGTGGATGAACATTTCCAGCATAAACCTATCTTATTAAATAAGGAGAAGACACCAAAGGTAAGTCCGATGGGAGTTACCGTTTTCGAGAGCGACGGCAAAGGCGGTTGGCTGGTTGGTTCCTTCAGCGGCATGTTCCGCTGGTATCCGGAAAAGAATCTGATTGTGGATTATTTCACGGGGAAACAGAATATCGAAAAGTCGATGATTCCGATTTCAAACCATCTGGTTAGCGGTTATTCCAAGGACTTCTTTGGAGGAAAAGAAGTGATTTTCGATTATAGCAAAGGGGCGAGTTTAGGTGAAACAGCATCTACCCCAGAAGTTCTTTCCGCCATCCCCATGTCGCTTTGGAATGTGGCATTAGAACTTCACGTGGGCAGATGCTATTCTCCATTCTTAGGGCCTCTTTCCGACCTCTTCGTATTCATCTCCGGTTTGCTGATAACGCTGGTTTTGCTTTCCGGCTATATCATTCTGCATCGGAGAAAGAAGAAGAGCCCCAAACTTCCTCAGAAATCTCTCTAACCAAATCAATCTTTGCCCATTGCTCAGCATCGGTCAGTTTATTGCCGATCTCGCAAGAGGCGAAGCCGCATTGAGGACTGAGACTTAAGCGATTGAGAGAAATATACTTGGCAGCTTCGTGGATTCTGGCGATAACCGTAGCCTTATCCTCCAACACTGGAGATTTGGAGGTTACCAAACCCAGAACCACCTTCTTGCCATCTGCCACATATTTCAATGGTTCGAAACCGCCCGAACGCTCATCGTCATACTCCAGATAGAAGGTATCTACATCTTCATGAGCGAAAAGATAAGGAGCTACGGCATCGTAGGCACCTTTGGTGGCATAGCAGGAATGATAATTGCCACGGCATACGTGGGTGTTGATGGTCAACCCCTCCGGTTTGCCCTCGATGGCAAGGTTGTTCACCTTCAGATATTGCAGGGCTTCCTGCTCTAGGGTGAACCCGTTGCCCACCTTTGCTTTCCAGTAATCGCTATCCACAATCATTCCCCAGGTGCAATCATCCAGCTGGATGGTGCGGCAACCGGCTGCATAAATCTCCTGGAAGAAGGTGCGATAAGCCTGGGCAATATCCTCAATCAGCTGGGTGGTATTAGGATAGAACTTGCGGGTGTTCTCGGCATTCTTGCCACGGAACAGTTCGGCAAGAAACTGTGCAGGAGCCGGAACCGTCTGCTTTGCCTCGAAGATATACTCGCCCTTGGCATCCAACTCCTCAAACTGCTTCACAAACAGGAAATCCTTGATAAAAGGATGATTCTCGCCGGTAATCTTGCCGGTCAGTTGGATAGAACCCTTGGTTGTCTCCTCGCCATGAAACTGGTAGCCATGCTCCAGTTCTATATGTTCCACACCATTGAAACCCCACATAAAGTCGAGATGCCAATAGCTGCGGCGGAACTCGCCATCGGTGATATAAGGCAGGCGATGCGCCTTCTGCTGCTTGATGACCTCAGTAATCAGGCGGTCTTCTATGCTGCGGAGGTCGGTGGCAGAAATCTTGCCATCAGCAAACTTGGCTCTTGCTTCTTTCAACTCTGCAGGGCGCAAATAACTGCCCACTGCCTCAAAATGTATATTTCTTACGTTACTCATTATTTTATCTCCTATATTTTTAAATGGTGAATGACTCTTAATTTGCCATTATCTGATGATGAACAGCTCTTTGCATCCGGAATTGCGAGTGCAAAGGTAAGAAGAAGAATTTTATCTGCCAAATATTCTTCGTAATTCAGAAAAATATGCTATCTTTGCAGCGTATTAAGCAAATTCGCAGAATATTATTCTGCAAAAATGAATAAAATCAGTAATAAAGAAACAATGGCGACAGAAGAAAATCTCGACGAAATCGATATCAAGATACTCAAGTTGTTGCAGCAGAACTCCCGACTCACCGTGAAGGAACTTGCCGCAAGAGTACACCTCTCCCCTTCTCCCACCTTCGAGCGACAGAAGCGACTGGAGCGTGAGGGATACATCCAGCGCTATGGGGCGATAGTGGATCATCACAAGATGGGACACAACGTGATTGTGCTCTGCAATATCCGATTGAAGCAGCACACCCACGATTTGATTCAGCAATTCATGGATACCGTGCAAACCATCGACCAGATAACGGAGTGCTACAATACCACCGGTGATTACGATTTCCAGATCAAGGTATATGCCCGAGATATGAAAGCCTATCAGGACTTCATGCTCAACACCCTGGGAAACATCGACTGCATCGGAAGCCTCCACAGTATCATCGTGATTGGCGAAATCAAGGATTCACATTATATTCCCGTAGCAAAATAAGGAGAAACGTTATGACAGCAAAAAGAATTTCAATAATATGCCTGTTTATTTCCATGCTTTTCTGCCTTCCATCCAAGGCACAGAAACCAGGAGATATCGTCAGCGAACAAACCATCAGAAAACTGGGAGAGAAGTATTTCTTCTCCATTTTCCCTATTCCTGATGAAATTTTCCACCTGATGCAGGGGAAGACATACAAGAAGAACTGCACCATAAAAAGAAGCGAACTGCGATACCTGCGATGCCTGCATGTGGATAAGGACGGCAGGAAGATAGTGGGAGAAATGGTGGTGAACAAGGCGATAGCGGCAGATGTACTCGATATTCTCAAAAAGCTCTACGAGGCGAAATATCCAATAGAGCGGATGAGACTCATCGACTATTGGGATGCCAATGACGAAAGGGCGATGAGAGCCAACAACTCATCCAGCTTCAACTTCCGCTTCATCTCGCATACCCATACCGTTTCGAAGCACGGCAAGGGACTTGCCATCGATATCAACACGCTCTATAACCCTTACCACAAACGGCTGAAAAACGGCAAGGATGTGGTGGAGCCAGCCACGGCACGCCCCTATCTCGACCGCAGCAAGCATCATGTTTACATGATTAAAAAAGGCGACCTCTGCTACCGCCTCTTCAAGGCAAAGGGATTCAGATGGGGAGGCGACTGGAAACACAGCAAGGATTACCAGCATTTTGAGAAATAGAAAAAGAAAAGCCTCGAAAGCAAGAAAAACTTCGAAGATACATAAAAAAAGGCTATGCTGTTATTGCATCAGAACGAGCAATAGGGCATAGCCTTTTATTATCCTAATCTATCTCAACCTTTTTTATATAACAAATAATCCAATCAGAAGATACAATCTGAGAATTTACAACGAATCAGGTGTACCAGATTGAATTATATTCTCTACGCTCATCTTCCTCATTATAGAGGTTCTCGTACTCAAGGCCCCTAGCCTCGAATTCTTCCAATGTCTGTTTCATAATAGTTCCTCCCATGCTTTTGATGTTAATAATCTGCCTTTACAACCGCAAAGATACAAAAAAAGCAGGCTCACCATGTCAATTATTCAGAAAAGTTTTGTAATTTTGCACCATCATTGCACAATAGGCTCAAAAAGTGCAAAACATTCTCTGTATCAGAGCATATTCAAACTTTTAAAAAAGAAGCAAAATGAAGAAACTATATAGATTAGATGCATGGCATAAATTGCTTGCATTACGGTTCAAATCATTGAAGTGGCGCCATGGGGTGCTGATAGCATTGCTCATCCTCGTTACCCTAACGAAGATGATTCCGCTTTGGGGATTCATCTACACCACCCGCATCTATCCCGTCATCGGCACCCTTCTCTCGCCCATCTCGGGAATCTTCCCCTTTGCCGTGGGCGATATCTTCATCGCCCTCAGCATCACCTGGGTTATCCTCTATCCTATTTACGAGATAAGATTGAGGAAGAAGAGGGTCCTCGGAAGAGTGGCGGAGTATCTGCTGTGGGTGTATGCCTGGTTCTACATCGCCTGGGGATTGAACTATTCACAGCCGAATATCTATTATAGAATAGGTATGAAGCCGGTGGAGGTATCGAAAGCCAAATTTAAGAAATTTGCCTATCAATACGCAGATAGCCTCAACGCGCTAAGCATTGCATCTCTAAGCAATGCATCTCTAAGCAATGCCAGGAAGAGCATTTCCCCTGATAGCATCGTGGATGATGGCTTGAAGAATCGGGTGCGGGATGCAGTTTTGAAGGAATATAATAAAATAGGATACCGGGAAGGCATCAACAAGCCTTTCAACCAGCATCCTCATGCCAAAACGATGGTGTTCACACCCATCAGTTCGATGTCGGGGGTTACCGGAAGCATGGGGCCTTTCTTCTGCGAATTCACCCTTAACGGCGATATTCTTGCGCACGATTATCCAGCCACCTACGCCCACGAGTTTGCCCATTTCCTGGGTGTTGCCAACGAGGGCGAAGCGAATTTCTACAGTTACATCGTATGTACGGCATCGGCAGATAAGCAGGTGAGATTCAGCGGATATTACCACATCTTCTTCCATGTATTGAACAATGTTTTTGATATTCTTGGCGAAAAGGAGGGAGAAAGATTCCTGAAACATATCCGTCCCGAGATTATCCAGCGGGCAAGAAACGACCGCCACTACTGGCTCAGCAAGCGATGCAAGGCATTGGATGCCGCCCAGGATTTCATCTTCGAACTCTATCTCAGGGGCAACCATGTGGCGGAAGGCAGGAAGAGCTACTCGGGCGTTATCGGCTTGATATTGGCTTGGGAAGAGAAGAAAAAATAATGATTCCTGCCACTTTCGGCAAGAGCTATTTACGACAAGAGCTATTTACGACAAGTGGACACATAAAACGCTAAGAGGCTGATATGAAACCATATCAGCCTTATTTTTATTCGCATACATTTTGATAGAAAGTAATACTTTTGGTATAATTTTTACTATTGCTGCTATTGATTTTTTCTAGCTCTAGGCTTACCTTTCTTTCCCATTCCTTTGTGAGGACCTTTCTGGGCAAAGCGCTTCATCATCTGGCGCTCTATCTCATAAACCCGCTGAATCTGCTGCTGGGTGAGGAACTGAGAATACTTTTTGTAGTATTTCTGACGGATGTCGAGAATCTTCTCGCTCATCTCGAAGCGTTGCTTAATCTGCTGCTCTGTCTGAGCATCCGAAGCACTTTCTCCCCTTTTGAAATGAGGACGAGGACCTAATGCCCAAATCTCCTTCTGGCACTGGGTGTAGGTATCGATAAACTTAGAACTGGTCTTTTCGTCAAGACCCAAATCGTGAGAAATGTGCTGTGCCTGCTTTTCGGCCAACTGCTCACGGCTAATGCGCTGCTTCTGATTAGGCTCCTGCGCATAAGAACTTACAGAAATGGTCATCATCATCATGACCATCATCAACATACCTAAAATTTTCTTCATATTCTTATTATTTAAAATGATTGAATCTGCCTAATTATTGAGAAACACATCCTCCTGATAAACATCGAGCAGGTAGGCCTGGTCGGCTTCCGACAACTGAGCGAAAGCCTGATCCACCTGTTCAAGATCACTCTTTGCCTGTGATGGCTGCGAAGAATGGGATGATGCCAGCGAAGAATCCGCTGCCGAGAAATCGATGTTGAGCACCAAAAGCACTGCCACCGATGCTGCCACAGCTATCGCTGCCGCCCAAATCATCTTGAAAACAGGGCGCTTCTTCGGCTGAACCTTTACGGATTGCGGCTGAATCTTTACGGATTGCGGCGTATCGTCCTTCACCGCCTCCAGGATATTCTTCTCCATATCCTTGAAGAAGCCGTCGGGAGTGGTATAAGGCATTCGCTTCCCCACCTGTTTGAAATCAAACCTCCCGGTTTCATTGAAATCGAATTTTGTATCCATATTCTTTTCCATTTTGAATCTTCATTAATAACTATTCAGAATCCTCACTAAATCGTTTGAATAACTCTCGCTTAATCGCTTGAATTCATGAATTTGATAATTTTCTCTTTGGCAATGTGATAGCTTGCCTTGATGCTGGTTGACGTGGAATCTGCAATTTTGGCAATTTCATCGAAGCCCAGATCATCGTAATACCTGAGGTTGAATGCCAGCTGCTGCTTGGGCGGAAGCGACAAGATTGCCTTCTGCAGTTTCACAGCCACCTTATCATCATAGTCAATGTAATTATCTGCCATGACGAGGTTTACGCCCGTTTGCTGCGAATCTATCGAAACCACCTCCTGCTTCCGTTTGCCGATGAGGCGGAGCGCCTCGTTGGTAGCAATGCGATAGATCCAGCTTCTCAGAGAGCAGTCGCCACGGTAGTTGCCCAGCGAGCGATAGATTCTCACAAAGGTTTCCTGCGAGGCATCCTGCGCATCATCGTGCGATACCACCAGTCGGCGAATGTGCCAGTAAACGGGTTCCTGATATTTTGCCATCAGCATTCTGAACCCGTTTTCAGGCGATTGCTTCAGCGTTTCCACTATGCCATTGTCATTAATACTCATATACTCGTTTCATTTCATTACGTGAACGTTAATCATATTCGTTCATTTCTTGAACGTTACAATTATATGACCATCCAAAATGGGAAAAGTAAAAAGCAGGATGCATTTTTTTCGATTATCTGTCTACCCTTACCACTCGGAAGCCTACATTGGCATACTGACCAGCACCATCACGGGCATCATCAGAATACTCGCTTCGGCAAGCATCACGGCTCGAATCCCAACTGCCACCTTTCACGATATACTCTCCGGCAGCATTCTGGGTAGAAGTCCATTCCCAACTGTTGCCCCAGAAGTCGATAGCTCCGCAGGCACCCGTTGTTTCAGCGTATGCATCCACGGCAGTCAATCCTCTTTCCACATGGTCGCTATTCATCTTCACATCCTTCGGCATGTGACCAGCCGCAAGAATCCACTCCTCCTCAGAAGGCAGGCGATAGGCATGCTGAGCATCCATGGTGCTCATCCAGTTGCAGTAAGCCACTGATTCATAGTAAGATACATTCACCGCCGGATAATTATCCTGTCCCTGCGGATAGGTGAAAGTAGGATTATATGCCGCATACTCCTTGTTGGTGACAGGCGCATAGGCAATATAGGCATTCTTTGCCGAAGAACCGCGCAACACGAGCCACTGGTCGCTAGGATTGTCATCCACACGAGGATCAACCAATCTCCAGAACTGCTGCTCCAGACGCGTATCGCGGTTGTCCACCATTTCATCTACAATGGCCTGCATCTCAGCCACTAGGTCGGGAGTCTTGGCTTCACGTTCCAGCTGGCGGAGCTTGGCTTTCTTTCTGGCCACCACCTTATCATATTTCACTCCCATCTGGTTCATCAGCACCTGCTTGTTTTCCTCCGTAGGATTTTTCTGATAAGCCACCAGCATCTGCTTGGTAGCCGCATCGAGAGCCGGGCGCTCATCTTCCACGAAAGGCGCATCGATATCAGCAAAAACCAGATCGCTCTCTACCAGGTCGGAAGGAGTGATGAATTCTCCGGCATTGATTACCTGATGCACGCCGAAATAGGGAGCCACATCCCTGCCCTTGTAGATAGAAAGGCGATAACCGCCATATACATCGCATGGGAAAGTGGCGATGAAATAATCCTTTCCCGCAGCAAGGGTCTCTCCCTCGGGAGCCTCCAGGGTGATGATGCTCTGGTCGTGGTTACCCGCAAGCGGATTGTTATCTACGCTTTCCAGTTCTACCTTGGTGATGCCCGACATCTGGAAATTCAGTCGGATGCCGCCGAGCGACGAGTTGAACAGAGGTTGATTCGATTCAGAATAAAACCCCAGATTGCTACCTGCAGCTTGATCAGCCGACTGTTCCGTCAGGATATAGATAGCAGCATCGCCCGTTTCATAAGATACATTCACCGTATTATGATGAGAGAACTGATTCTGGATATCCACGTTCATCGCCTGAACATCCGAGAGCAGGAAAGTTCTATCCAGCACAGATAGTCTTTCGCCATTCATATAATTCATATCACCCACTTTCTGAGCAGGATACTGGTAGGTTACGCCACCCACCTTTACACTCAAGGTCTGTGCCACCATCGGCATTGCGGTGCATGCGAAAGCTGCAAGTGCTAAGAATATCTTTTTCATTTTGATACAATTTTATAAGTTCCACCTTGTGTTTTTACGATATACACTCCCTTCTTCATTTGCTCCTTGTCTATCTTGTGTCCCTGCAAATCGTAGATGGCAAGAATCTCCTGCAAATTCAGATTATCTAATTGTCTGATGCCTGTTGAAGAAGATGTTTCATCTGAAACCGAGAAATACATCTTGCTCAGGTTCGACAAGATGAACGTCTGATTACCAGCCACCAGAGTTGTGCCATCGATGGTCATCGAGATGGCAGAGATTTCTACCGAAGCCTTCGCTCCATCCGTTGTCTCAAAAGTAAGGTAATGGAAATCATCCGCCATCGCCGAAGTGCCAATCAAGGCAAAGGCTGCCATCATCCCCATTCTTCTAAATAAATTCTTTTTCATAACTTATTCATTTTAATTCCGTTATATATTCAATTTAATTCCGTTATATATTCAATTTAATTTCGTTATATGTTCAATTAAGCCATTTACAACTACATGACCTCAGAAAACCGGAAAGTAAAATCTGAATTTTAAATTTTACTTTTTCCCTCTCTCAAGGTCATATAAACGTAACCCCCATAAAACAAGGGGGTTAATTCAAAAGAAAGAAATGTATTATTCACATTAAGAATTAACATTAATCATAAAGGAGATAAAAACATGAAGACAATAAAGAACATGAAGAAGGGTTTGGTTTTAGCAATGATGGCTATGATGGCAATGGGCTGCACCACAGCAAGTGCACAATTCAGACACTATGGCCGCTTGCATTATCATGGCGGTTACTGCAGACCAATTGTCACTACTATCGTGACTCGCCCTGTAACAACCACTCACATCAGCAACCGCCTGAGCAAGAAAGACCGTCTGGAGATGGCATTGGCATATTTGCGCAACAACAAGACGCTCACCGTCTCTAAGTATTGCAAGATAACCGGATTGAACAGCAGCATGGCAGAGGCAGAGCTTGATGCCTTTGCAGCAAACAAGAAGAATCCGATAAAGGTGGTATTCAACGGAAAGAAGAAACTCTATGTCCTTGCATAGGTAGGGGCATTGCCATAACAAAAACAATCATCTATATATTTAATGCTTTCAAATCCATGCTTGTATTTCTGGTATCAGGATATGGGCATGGATTTTTTTTCAATGCCAGCTTAATTTTTCCATCGTTTTTTTCTTTTAATAGAATATAGAGGAGAAAAATCTCCTGTTTCTCAAAAAAAAAGTATATTTTTGCAATCGAATTGCGGATATCAAAAGATATATTGATATGAAGAAAGAAAAGAATTTTTCAGGCACTGATTTTTCAGAAAAGGATTTTTCGGAAAAGATAGAACCAGCGGATAAGAAGGCATTGGAAAGCTTATCGGATGATGAGATTCTGCAGGGATTCAAGGATGCCGATGCCAGAATCGTAAGGGAGTATTACTACGGATACTGCCGGGTGGCTTATTGCATCTACGACAAGCGATATGACCTGCAGCACAAGCCAGGCATGGACTTTTATTCATTGGCTCACGAATACTATCTCTATCTCTGCGAACACGGCTTCAAGCCGCTGGAAGACAGAAAGCCGAGCATGTCGCTCAAAACCTGGATGGTGAATGGCTTCCGATTCCTGCTGCTGGATAAACTGAAGGAGGTGGTGAAGGAGCATCGTTTTGAGAGTTTTGAGGCTAGGCAGGAAAGCCGCAAGATGCAGTTTGACGTAAGCGACAACCAGTTTGAACACGATCTTTACCAGACGATAGAAGACATCGGCAATTTCTATTATGGCAGAGACAGCAAGAACAGCATCATCCTGAAGATGCTCTATATAGAGGGATTCCGGGGCAAGGACGTAGCTGCGCAGTTGGGCATATCCCATTCAGCCGTTACCCAGCGTTGCCAGAAGATGATGCACGATGTGGTGATTCCTTATTTCAAGAAATACTTCGACGCATCGGAATACGGAAGCTATCTGTCGTTCGGCGAAGAAGACGCATCAGTTTCAAGTGCTCCTAAGATGTCGATGCCGAGCATGAGTTCTATGCCGAGCATGAAGGCTTCGAGAATGTGCTGCGAAGAAGCGGCAGATAATGGCAATAACATATTTAATAATAATAATAATAAGAAGAAGAAGAATATGGAAGAAATGAAGAAGGGAAGAATCACTCCTCGCTGGATTGATTCATTAAAAGAGAACGAGATTTTTGTGTTTGGTAGCAATCTGGCTGGCATGCATGGTGGTGGAGCTGCCCGCATAGCCCGCCTGCATTTCGGTGCCGTCATGGGCAAGGGTGTAGGCTTGCAAGGCCAGAGTTACGCCATCCCAACAATGCAGGGTGGCGTGGAAACCATCCGCCCATACGTGGAGGAATTCATTATCTTTGCCCATCAGCATCCCGAGCTTCATTTCCTGGTAACCCCAATAGGTTGCGGCATCGCCGGCTTCGAAGCCGAAGACATCGCCCCTTTGTTCGAGAGGGCAAAGGAGATGAAGAACATCAGCTTGCCGGAAAGTTTCTGGGAGGTGATAGAGTAAAGGTTTAGGAAAATTATCAAATAAAGTTAGGAAAATTATCAAATTAATGTTAGGAGCAATAATAGGAGATATTGCTGGCTCAAAATATGAGTTCAACAATACGTTTGATTATGATTTCGAGATGTTCGACGAGGGATGCGCCTTCACCGATGATACAATTTGCACGGTGGCGATAGCTGATGCGATACTGAACGGACGAAGCTATCAGGAAAGCCTGCTGGATTGGTGCCGCCGCTATCCTTCTCCAAAAGGAGCGTATGGCGGAAGATTCGCGGGGTGGATTCGTTCTCTTGATCCACAGCCATATAATAGTTTTGGCAATGGTTCGGCAATGCGAGTATCACCGGTGGCTTGGCTATTCGATGACCTGTCGCAGGTTTTGGAAGAGGCAGAGAAAACGGCTCTTCCTACTCATAACCATCCCGAAGGAATCAAGGGAGCCAAAGCCGTGGCTCATGCCATCTGGCATTTTCGCACGAGCAAGGAAAGCCATCTGCCAGATGATGAAGCAATGAAAGCCTTCAAGAATATCGCCCGCAACTATTATGAGGATTTCGATACACGAGATTATCCGAAAGGCAAATTCGACGAAACCTGCATGGATGCCGTGCCATTGTCTTTCCATATTCTTTCAAAAGCCTCATCCTTCGAGGATGCCATCCGTCTTGCCATATCTCATGGCGGCGATAGCGATACCATCGGAGCCATCGTCGGCTCCATCGCCGAAGCACGATTTGGTATTCCACAAGATATGAAAGAGAAGGCAATCTCTTATCTGCCGGATGATATGAAAGATGTATTGAAACAATTTGCTGAAAATGCGAAATAAAGCCCAAATAATTTGGTATTATCGAAGAAAAGTCTTAACTTTGCCCCATACATATTAAAAAAGTAAGATTATGCAAGAATATCAATTGGATTTCATAACCTATTGCGTTGGCAACTTAGCCGACCGATTGAACATGAGTGCCAGTAAGGTATATAAGATGTTACGGTCAACAGATATCTTAAATGGCTATATGATACCCTGCTACGATGTGCTCCATACTTTCGGCAAGGAGTACATCATGGACGATTTGATTAACTTGTTAAAGAAACGGGGAGCATTGAAATAAGTCAGATGAAATAATATAAGGAGGACTCTTTATGGAAGCAAACAAGACTATACTTCAAATGAAATATGCTCGCATAGTATCTATCTTTGCAGAGCAAACAGGCGTTACATTGGAAGATGCACTAGATTTCTTTTATACTTCTTCTATTTATCAGATGATGAATGAAGGCATTGCAGATATGCATTGCAGAAGCGATGGATATTTGGCAGAATTAATCAAAGAAGAGTGGAAAAAGAAAAACAAGACAGCATCGTTCAATATCTGCTCCGACAATTTCAGCAATCCAACAGAAAGAAACGCAAACGTTCTTAAGTCTAAAAATATTTAGCCTTAAGGCTAATTATATTTTCCCTTAAGGCTAAATATTTTTAGGCTTAAGGGAAAATAATCACCATCAACTTTTCACGGATATTCCTTTCAAAATCCAAAGCTTCGCAGGAATAGGCAGAGGGCGTAATTTTGCATTTCTACTTCACACTACACAGATTCTGCATAATTAAATGATTTACAACAACTTACAAGAGTGCAATATGCTATCAGACACTACACGAACACTACACCACACTACACTCACTACACTCGGAGTCGCTTACATGAAAGAGAAAACGAAGCTCGGCTGTTCCATAAGAGCCAAATAAAAAAAGTGCAATGTGGTGTAGTGTGCGTGTAGTGTGAAGTACAAATGGCTTGCTATGCTTCTGAGATTTCCGATGAATCATCTTTCTGAATCCAGCAGCAATGCCACAATTCGTTTTGTGCCTGATTACGGCAATTTATTGCCTCAGCCAGGGCAATATATTGCCGTAATCAGGCACAAATCGTTAGGACGCCTTTTTGAGAAAGGTTCGATTGATAAAAGCCGATAGATTCACACGTACAAAAGATGTAACATGCAAAATAATGCCACAAAAATTTGGTGTTATCAAAGAAAAACCGTATTTTTGCGGCAATTAAAACAAGTAAATATGACGAATCATGATTTTTAGATCTTATACAAACGATTTTCACCGTCAGAACAGTATGGGTGGCGTGAAGGAGGTAGAATCCATGTTATTGCATCCTTGCTCGCGGGAGCAGAAGTTGGCACAGATCAACTCACTGCGCCAGAAGGCAGTTTCAAAAACATCCCAGAACTCAGAACAGGAGGAACTCGTAAGTTAATAAATAAAGTACCTCAGTTCGGGATAATAAGCTCAGCCTAAAGGCTTTATAATGTTTTTATATAAGGGACACAGTGGCTTGGCAACCATCTATATATCTTGGATGGTTGCTGA
>SKEU01000051.1_pt1 | contig 123767 bp, 126 predicted proteins | sample 4819571 | NCBI WGS metagenome assembly SKEU01 (sample SAMN11008801, study PRJNA524170) | human gut metagenome | biome: Human fecal sample; material: Feces; isolation source: fecal sample from pouch patient p8, p16 | host: Homo sapiens | place: Israel: Tel-Aviv | collected 2015-06-23
GATATTGCAAGAAGACTTCGCGTGTCGACGTCCACTGTCTATCGTAAGCTTGATCAGTTTACTTTCAAGGAACATTATGACAAACTCCCTGCTGTTATGTCCTGGGATGAGTTTGGGTTCAAGAAAGGGGAATTGGCTTTTGTGGCGCAGAATTATGAGACAAACGAACTCATAACCATCCTTGATAATCGCCGCCAAACTACTATACGAAACTACTTTTTGAAGTATCCATTGAAAGTCCGACAACAGGTACAGTTTATCACGATGGATATGTCTGGAGCTTATATTCCACTGGCTCGCAAGCTCTTTCCAAACGCAAAAATCGTTCTTGATCGTTTCCACATCGTCCAGCACCTTGGACGTGCCTTTTTAAAGACAAGAATTGCAATTATGAACCAGTTCGATAAGAAGTCACTACCCTATCGAGCCCTGAAAAATCACTGGCGACTCTTCCAAAAGGACAGCCGTAAACTATCTCTCAACTCTTTTTATTCAAAGACTTTCCGTCAAACTTTAGCACCACATGAAGTTGTTGCGAAGACACTAGTCTTTTCAAAAGAGCTTACTGACTACTATACACTTTATCAGCTTTTGCTTTTTCACTTTCAGGAGAAGAGAGTAGATGAGTTCTTTGAACTAATAGAGGAAAATAGGAGCAAGGTCAATCATTATTTTCAAACTGTCTTTAGGACTTTTCTTAGACACAAGCAATACATCAAAAACGCACTAGAAACGGACTATTCAAACGCGAAACTTGAAGCGACTAATAAGTTGATCAAAGACATCAAACGTTTGGGCTTCGGTTTTAGAAACTTTATCAACTTTAAGAAGTGTGTCTTCATCACACTGAACATACATAAAAAAAAGGACCTATCCGGTCCTCTCTAGATGTTAGCTTTTCGTCACCCACTACAGTTGACAAAGAGCCCAAAAAAACACCCTCAAGACTGAGGATGATTCTAGACTTATTTAGCTTCTGCGTAAAGCTCGGCAACTTTATTCCAATTGATGATTTCAAAGAAGGCTTTGATGTAGTTTGGACGTACGTTACGGTATTTTAGGTAGTAAGCATGTTCCCAAACATCAAGTGCCAAGATTGGTTTTTTACCGTCTGAGATAGGTGTATCTTGGTTGGGAGTTGAAACAACTTCAAGTTTACCTTCTGCGTTAACCACAAGCCATGCCCACCCTGAACCAAAACGAGTTGTCGCTGCCGTAGTGAAAACTTCTTGGAAAGCTTCAAATGAACCGAATGCTTCGTTAATAGCGGCTGCTACTTCTGCAGTTGGTTCTTGTTTTTCTGGTGACAAAAGTTCCCAGAAAAGTGCGTGGTTAAGATGTCCACCACCATTGTTAATAAGTGCTTGACGAATGTCTGCTGGAATTTTTTCTACATCAGCCAAAAGCGCTTCAAGGTCCTCACCAATTTCAGGGTGTTTTTCAAGCGCAGCATTAGCATTCGCCACGTAAGTTGCATGGTGTTTGTCATGATGAAGAGTCATTGTTTCAGCATCAATGTATGGTTCCAAAGCATCGTAAGCGTAAGGAAGATCTGGAAGAATAATAGCCATAGTAAAGGTCCTCTTTTCATTTTTTTCTATCTTACCATAAAGTGATAGAGCTTTCAAAAATTTTGCTTACAAAATCTTGGAAATCTCCATTTTTTTAGCTGTTTGACGCTATTTTTAAAAGTGCTAAATCAAGTAGATAATCTTTATCTAAAGTTCCTGTTTTTATCTGGTAGTCTGTCTCAACCAGAGTCTTAATCGTTGTCTTTAAAAATGCAACTGATAAATGACGACTATCTCTTATAGCATAGCGAACCTGAAATGGATTAACTTTCCGACTTAGATAGTCTGAAAGACTTGAAACAATTTGTTGCTCGCTTTTACCTTGAGCAGATAACAATTTGACTTGCAGATAGGTGCGGAATTGTCCCAGCATAACAGCAATCAACTTAATCTCATCTTCTCCTTGCAATCGTAAATCATGAACCAATTCACGAACATCTTGAATCTGTCCTCTCAAAAGAAGTTGAGTCATATCAAAAATGTTATCTTGTAAACTTTTAGGAATAGCCTCCGTAATGTCTTGCGATGAGATATTCCCTTCAGTTTTATATCCTTTTAAAAACGCCAGATTCTTTTGAATATCTGAAAAATCAAAACTTGACTTGACTAAGAGTTCCTCAAATACCCCTTTATCAAAAGTGAGTCCCTCTTGATGTGTCTGTTTTTGAAAATAAGTTCTAAGCTCTGTATCCTTTAAAGAGTTAGCTTCAAGTACCAAAGCATCACGTTTTAGGAGTTTAACCAACCGACGCTTCCCATCGAGCTTTCCAGAAGCCATTAATACAAGACGTGTTGTTTCTACAGGTGATTGAAGATAATTTTCAAGACGTTTCAATGCTTTTTCATCTAGATAAGACTTTTTAGCAGTCGTCATATCTGCGAAATGATCAAAAATAACTACCTTTTCATCTGCAAAAAAAGGCATACTTTCCAAATCGAGTTCAGCATCCTGATAATCAGTCTCGGACATATCAAAATAGGAATAGGTCAAGTCGCTTGAATCAAATCCAATTTGTTTTAAAAATTTTTCTTTAGCTTGACTATACTGACCTAAATCCTCGCCAGCCAAGACAGTTATCTTAGGAAGTTTTTCTCTGCTCAGCTTTTCAATCGTTTCCATAGCAATCATGGTTATATTATACCAGAATTTTCATTATAACAAAAAGCTCACCACCGAAGCGATGAACTTTACTTTATTAACCAGAGTTTCGAAGTCCTGTTGCAATACCATTGATAGTAATATGAATAAGACTAATTTCGTCATCAGTCAGATTATTATTACGAAGACGTTTAATCAATTCAATTTGGATGTAGTTCAAGACGTTGAAGTATGGCAATCGGAAACCCAAACTCGCTTTAAGAGATGGGCTTTCTTCAAGGAAGTCATCATGTTTTTCAATCGCAAGAATGACATTCTTAGTCAGCTGCCACTCATCCAAAATGATGTTAAAGACGCTACGAACTTCTTCACTCTCTGCCAACTGTGCATAGTGGAAGGCAATATTCATATCTGATTTTGAAAGCACCATATCCACGTTAGACAAAAGTGAACGGAAGAATGGCCATGTTTCAAACATGTGTTGAAGTTTTTCAAGGTTTCCTTCTTCAGCTTCAATATAGTGATTAAAGGCAGAACCCACACCATACCAACCTGGTAACATGATACGGTTTTGTGACCATGAGAATACCCAAGGAATAGCACGAAGTCCTGAAATATCAGTAATAGTCTTACGAGCAGCTGGACGAGAACCAATATTTAAACTTGATACTTCCTTGATTGGACTTGCTTCAAAGAAGTAATCATAGAAATGTTCATTTCCGAAGACAAGATCTCGATAAATACCATTAGAATCTTGAACAATACTATCCATAATTTCACGGAAATCAACCAATTCATCAGGATCAGTAATTTGGCGTGTTACCATGCGATCAAGCGTAGCTGAAACTAGCATTTCAAGATTGTAGTAAGCTGCATCCTTATTGCCATATTTATTACCGATAACCTCACCTTGCTCCGTCAAACGGATACGGTCTTTAATAGTACCAAATGGTTGAGAAGTAATAGCATCGTAAGATGGGCCACCACCACGACCAACTGTACCACCACGGCCATGGAAGAAGGTAATTTTAATGCCACGCTCTTCACCAATCTTGGTCAACTCGTTCTGAGCCTTGTAAAGCGTCCAACCTGAAGACAAGTAACCACCATCTTTGTTTGAATCTGAGTAACCCAACATGATTTCTTGGTAGTTATTGCTATTCTTAATCCATCGTTTAACAATATCATAACCAAGGTATTGTTTCATGATTTCATTAGAGTTTTCCAAGTCTTCGATGGTTTCAAACAGTGGAACGATTTGAACACGCGCACGCTCAGTATCAACTAAACCAACTTCTTTAAGAAGGATGGCTAACTCAAACATATCTGAGACGCTCTCAGTGTGAGAGATGATATGTTGTTTGATGACTTCTTCACCAAGATAGTCCTTCAAAAGACGAGCAGTACGGAAGATAGCTAATTCTTTTTCAAGCGTTTCAGACTTAGATACATTTGTTGATGATAAGGTACGCGGATCTTCTTGCAATTCTTTAAGAAGAACAGCAACCTTTTCAACCTCTGTCAATTCACTGTAGTTGTCAACAATGTTTGCAGATTTAAGCAACTCTGCCACACAAGCTTCATGAACGCTTGAATCCTGACGCATATCAATTGTTGCAAGGTAGAATCCAAAGACCTCAACAGCTTGAAGAAGCTCTTCGAAATCACCGGAAATCAAGACAGAATCATCATTTTCGAGAAGTGAATTTTTAATTGCCAAAAGATCATCATGGAATGCTTCAGCTGTTTCATAAAATTCGGTAGTTTGTTGTGAGACAGCTTGAAGACTTTGGCTGAGACGGTCATGCACAAAATCAGCTACTACTTCACCTGTTGAAACTGAGCCAAGACGAACATTTTCAGAAAGACGCTTAGCAGCTCTTTCATTGCTAAAGTTACCTGCTTTGAAGAAAAGAAGCGTCTGAATCAATTTAGATTGAATGTAACTAAAAGCACGACGGTATGGTTCGTTTTCACGGTAAACAGATGTATCTGGAGAAAGTTTCGCCATTTCTGCTACTGTTTCTGAAACTTCAGTCAAACGTGATGAGAGTGAGAATGAGCGGTAAAGATTATCAACTTTTTCAATATAGTAATTGAGGATAACTTCACTTTGTAATGTCGCAGAAAGTTTAAGAGTTTCTGCCGTTACAAATGGGTTCCCGTCACGGTCACCACCAATCCACATTCCCATTGTAATAGGTGTTGGATTATCAAGTTCGATACCTTTTTCAACCGCTAAACGTTTGAATTCATGCGATAGCTTGGTAATCGCCTTAATCAATGAGGAGTTGTAATACTCCATAACGTTAGTGATTTCGTTTTTAACTTTAAGTTTCTTCTCACGAATGATATCCGTTTTCATCATAATCTCTACATAACGACGCAAATCCGCATACCATTTATCCTTATTAATAAGACCATCCTTAACGTCACGATGCTTACGGAGAAGTTCGTGAATGTGGTTAGTCAATTCAAGCATGGTTTTACGTTGAACCTGAGTTGGGTGAGCTGTCAATACCGGCACGACATTAACATTTTCAAGAATGTCACGCGCATTGTCGCTTTCAGCGACAACATCAAAGGTTTCAGACAACTTACCTAAATAAGATTCATCAATATTATTTTTGCGGTTGACTTCATAAGCCAAATCCACGTCCTCAGAGATATTAATCAAGAGAGGTAACAAAGAGAAATAACGTGATGCAACGACCATATCATCATTTGTCATTTCTGAAATGGCTTGTGTAAGGGCCTCATAGTCACCTTCATCATAAAGTTCAACCAAATGTTGGATAGTCGTGAGGCCTTGCTCACCAGCTATGCCTCGTGTTGCATCATCCAACAATTCTTTCAAGATACCAACTTCTTCAGAGATGATTTCCTGGTTGTTACTGCTTTCCAATTTGTTAAAAGCCAAACCGTATTCTCCTTACTTTATGTAGTACCCTTTTATGATATCACTTTTAAAACAAAAGTAAACTGTTTTTCTGTAAATCGTCAGTTGTTTTGCAATTTTCTGACTTTTATTAAAAAATTATTAGTCCTATTTCCGAACTTTATAAAAAAAAGACTCTGAATTAGAGTCTAAAATCTTAATTATACTTTTCTTGGTAGAATTTGATTTCATCACCATCTTGAACTTTAAGTTGATTAGCAGCTTTCTCACCGATTTTTCCATTGACATCAAACATCCAATAAATCCCCTTCTCCTTGTCTTGAGAAATTCCATCAATTTCAGTAATAAAACCATCATTTTCTTGAACAGGATATATTTCTTTTAAAACATCAAGGACCGTATCACCTTTTTTGAATTCTACGGATTTTTTCTTACTTTCCTTTTCAGTTTTTAAAATCAAAGTAACCTGGCCTTGACCCTTAGACTGATGATTGTTTGTGCTACTAGTAGGTTTAGCAGACTCATTTTTTCCACAAGCACCTAAAGTAACAAGAGAAAAGGCAAGAGCTAAACATATCAATAATTTTTTCATTTCAAAAGTCTCCTAAAAATAGACTGAATAAATGGATAGAATAGAAGCGTCGATACTGCATGATAAGTATCATAAAGAAGGCCAGAAACAACAAAGGTAAGACCGCTCTTAAATAGGAGGCCATAACTATAATCCAAGAGAACTCCGTAGAGAAAGGATAAAATAGTTACTAAAGCAATCTGACAAACAAGTGATAACCTAGGTGCAATCAAGCTCCAAAGAGCCATCAAAATGCCGAAGGCCAAGATTTGATTAAAAACCCAGGGACCAAACCCAAAGATGAATCCTGAGATTGACATGGTCAAAGCCATAATCAAGAAACCATCTACTAACCCCAAATAAAGGACAGACACAAAAAACATAGCTGTAATAGGCTGAATATTAGGTAATCCTATAAATGCTGACCGCAATCCTACTGCCAGTGCTGACAAAATGGCTATCCGAGCCATTCGTTGAATCGTTAGTTTCATATATCTATTATGCCAGAAATAAGTTGAATTGACTAGGTATGATACTTATTTATTTAATTAAAAAAGAAAATAACTGCTAAAAGAAAGAGGCCAATCACATGATTAGCCTTCCCTGAATTACATTTGTTTCAAGCGTTCCACCCGTTCTGAAATTGGTGGGTGAGTATAAAAGAACTTCTGCAAACCAGATTCTTTTTTAGGGTCATTGATAAAGAGGGCTGCGCTAGCATCATCCACGTGATGTTGCATTGGCGCACTATTATCAAGTTTGAGCAGAGCGTTAATCATACCTTGTGGGTTACGTGTCAATTCGACGCTAGAAGCATCAGCTAAAAATTCACGCTGGCGTGAAATAGCCAACTGAACCAAGGTAGCTGCCAAAGGCGCCAGAATAATCGCAATCAAAGAAATAATGAGAAGAATAATTTCCAAGCCACTACTTCCATTACGATCATCATCATTACGACGACGGCCTCCACCCCAGAACATCATATTGCGGGCCATAACAGCTAGCATGGTGATTGCAGATGCCAAGGCAACTGCAATGGTCGAAATACGGATGTCATAGTTACGAATATGACTCACTTCATGTCCGATAACCCCTTCAAGCTCCTCACGATTCATAACCGCAAGAAGACCTGTTGTAGCAGCTACTGCCGCATTCTTGGGGCTTGATCCAGTCGCAAAAGCATTCATAGAAGGATCATCGACAATAAAGACACGTGGCATCGGTATTTGTGCCACCATAGCCATATCCTCAACAACATGATAAAGGTTCGGAGCGGTTTGTTCATCAACCTCTCGTGCACCGTTCATAGCCATAACGACATTAGTTGATTGGAAAATCATGGTAACGGCATAGATAAAACCGATAACTAGAGCAAGAATCAGACCACCGAAGCCTGAACCTAACCAAAGATAGCCAACACCGTAACCAACAAGGCCCAACAAGAGGAAAAAGACAAGGAGCAAAAGCCAAGTCTTTCTCTTATTTCGAGCAATTTGATCAAATAACATATTAGTTACCTAGTCCACTGAAATCAACCTTAGGCACAGCTTTTTCTTCTTCTGGTGTTTCAAGGAATTCAGCAGCCTTAAAGCTAAACATCTTGGCAATAAAATTGCTTGGGAATGTTTCCAATTTCACATTGTAGTTACTTGTTACACTGTTATAAAGTTGGCGTGAATAGGCAATTTTGTTTTCAGTGTTCGTCAACTCTTCTTGAAGCTGACTGAAGTTTGCACTGGCCTTAAGGTCAGGGTAACTTTCAGCAACCGCAAAGATTCCAGAAACCTGGCGTGTCAATTCATCACTAGCACGCATCGCTTCTGCAGGTGAAGTTGCAGCTGCTACTTGATTACGAAGTTCTGTTACTTTTTCAAGCGTTGAACCTTCGTATTTTGCATACCCTTTAACAGTTTCAATCAAGTTAGGAAGAAGGTCATTACGACGTTTCAATTGAACATCAATTTGACTCCACGCCTCCTTGGTTTGCATGCGGCTATTAACCAAGCCGTTATAACTTGCAATAACAAAAATCACGAGAACAACAATAATGGCAATAATAATCCAAATCATATTTTTTATTCCTTTCTTATACCTAAAGAAAGTCCGTACGACTTCTCTTACAAGTATCTTTAATAGTCTTAGTATATCAAATTTTCAGATAAAAGTGGAAAATATAAGTCGTTTTACAAAAAAACTGGACAAGATGTTCAGCTTTTTTATTACTCTTTAGTCGTATGTCGTTTACCTTGGGCTATGGCATCTGTTTCTGTCATAGTGACGACATTAGCCTTATTGGTATTGCTAGGCATACTATTGATGTCATACCAATAAACATCTGCTGCTCCATGACGCGCCACATAAACTGTTCTACTTTCTTCTTGTGTAGGTTGCGCAGGCTCTGGATCAGGACTCGGTTGTTCAGCCACTGGTGATCTCTCAGGACTAGGCTCAGATGGTGCCTCAGTAAATTCAGTAACCGTATTTGTCGCTGTTCCATCCGCATAATTTATTTCTGCATTTGGTGATTGGTTATCCAAGACATCATGCGTAACTCCCTGACTGTCGAGAGTCTCCTTATCTCCACCAAGTTTAATTTCCAAAAGATTTCCAGAACTATCAATACCAACATATTGAAGTTCCACTTGACGAGGCAACAACTCGTCTCCACTGTAGATAGCTGTTACCTTATAATCTAACCAATAGTTAGGATGGAGTGCCAGCCAGTTATCCAAGCGATTCTCGTAATAAAGCATACCTGACTGATTACCCTCGTCGGTTCCTTTATAATTTCCAGAGTTTAACCAGGCAGTCATAGGTACTAAATTCTTGCCCTCGTCATTGACACCAGAAAATTGATAGCCAATCCAAATGCCCTCGATTCATTAGCCAAGATTTTGATTTACCATCACCATAATAAAACTTATAGTTATGCCATCCTACAGGATCATATTTTATTTTACCGGGCGTTTATTCTTTGACTCGTCCTTATCTTGTAACTGTATATGAGCACTGTGGGCACGTCCTAACTGGTCCTTTTCCTCCATGACAAACTGCTTTTGACCATTAAAAGCTAATATACCATTGTTCTCATCCGCTTGAGCGACTTGAGGGGGCACAGCCAACGATTGTTTGCTAGTATCAACTGAAAATCCAAATCCTAAAGTAAATACTAAAACAACAAGAGCAATTAAACGAATCCTACTATTTATTTTTTCTTTCATCATCTTAACACCATAATATTTTTATGACTTTAATTATACAGGACCAAATCAAAATATACGATTAAAAATAGGGGACTCCTCATCCGACAACAAGGTCTTCTCCAAGATAGCTATGCCATAAACTGGCTCCATCGGCTCGTACATCTTGTGTGTGTGCCTTATTGGCGTAATTGTTGCACATTTTCCATCATCTGGTTGGCCAAATAATAATGAAAACGATTGAAAAAATAAGGTTACTTACGCACCCGAATCTCAATAATAACCTCAGTTCCATCATTCAACTTAGCTCGAACATCCACCGAGGCTGAAAAGAGCTCATCCTCATCAAAGTCCTTTTTATGAAGCTGTGTTCCCTCCAGAATCTGGGCATCCACAACATCCAAATCCAAAATATCTCGAATAAATGCCACCTAAATGCCACCGTCACCTCAGGAAGACTTAAAATCTTCTTATCCATGATATCCAAGGTCGGTGAGACGTGCTTGTGTCTTTTTTCCATATACCTCTCCTTAAGAAAAAATAGAGGGATGGCCCCTCTACTCCTATCTATTTGGAAAAAGTAAATGAAATATGGAATTACCCTATAAATGCTTCCACAAAGGCCTTGAGTTCTTTATCTGCTTCTGGTGTGGTTCCATGAAGCTGTCCAAGCATGTCGAGAAGCGAGGCTGTCTGACTTTCAATTGTCGCATTGGTCTGATTAATCTTAGCCACAATCTCAGTCAAGGGCTCCACTTCCTCTTCCTCAAAGGTATCCACATAGCGAGGGATATTAAGGTTGTAGTCATTTTCCACAATCTCTTCAAAGCTAGCCAGATGGGCAAACTTGTCCATATCCTCACGACTCTTATAAGCATTGAGAATCTTCTCAATATGGGCATCTGTCATGATGTTCTGATTTTTCCCCTTATCAAACTCCTTAGAGGCATCGATAAAGTAAACATCACGATTGGTGCGGTTCTTTTTGAGAATGATAACCGTCGTTGGAATACTGGTGTTAAAGAAGATATTAGCAGGTAGACCAATAACCGTATCAATAGCTCCTTCTTCCAACAAAGCCTTACGAATAGTCCCTTCGGCATTACCACGGAAGAGTACCCCATGAGGTAGGACGATGGCCATAACACCATTGTCTTGTTTCAAGTGATAGTAACCATGCAAGAGGAAGGCAAAATCAGCCTTAGACTTAGGTGCTAGTTTCCCAAATGGTGAGAAACGAGGATCATCCATGAATCCTGAGCTGGCAGACCACTTGGCTGAATAAGGTGGGTTCATAAGAACGCCGTCAAAGTTAGTCGGCTCTTGAGTTGGCCAATCCTCATCCAAAGTATCAGCGTTGTGTAAAAACTGATTTTCAATCGGCACACCATGCAGAATCATGTTCATACGTGCCAGGTTATAGGTTGAGGTGTTCAACTCTTGACCAAAGTAAACCACTGTCTGTGGTTGACGTGAATAGCGTTTGGCATTAAGCAAGAGCGAGCCTGACCCCATAGTCGCATCATAAAGGGTAAAGCCTTGCTTGTCCTCACGTCCTAAAAAGGCAATCTGCGTCATGAGCTTGGCAACAGGTTGCGGTGTATAGAACTCACCAGCTTTTTTACCTGAATCCGTCGCAAACTGACCAATCAGGTACTCATAAGCATCACCAAGCATATCACCAGCATGACCTGCCACATCTAGAACCGCCAACTCCTTCATCACAGCCGCAACCGTTTGGTTTTGCTTTTGAGGAGTCGCTCCGAGTTTCTTAGAGTAGAGGTCGATATCTTCAAAGAGGTTTTCATAAAGCTCGTCACTCTGCTCAATATCACGGAAGCCCTGAGCCAAGTCCTCTAACTGAAAGCTTCCATCGTTCACTCGCTCCACTAAAGCCGTAAAGGTCAAGTCAGGATGAATGGCATAGCTCATCTCATCAGTGATAACTGCCAAGAGGTCTTCGTGAGTCTCCTCATCCTCGTAATATTTACGATAGACTGCTAGTGCCTCTTCCAAGCTTTCTGTCTCTTCCTCCATGGTCTCTGCCACGAAAAAGAGCATCTTGTCCGACAAATACTTGTAAAAGACCATACCCAAGAGATAAGACTTGTAGTCGTTGGCATCCATCTTAGAGCGGAGCACATCCGCTGAGTTCCAGAGTGCTTGATAAAGCGACTGGGAAGTTTGTGTTGTTTCTGACATAATGTTTCTTTCTTTGTATTTTTGAATGTTATCCTATTAGTTCTAATAGCCTATCACGTTTGTTTCCACTTCCTTGATGACCTCATCTGAAATCTCAGAAAGAGGAAGTTGGTTAATAGTATTTTGACGTGGATTGAAAATGCCTAGTTTTTCAATAGTTTGAAACTCTGGATGAATCGAACGCCTACCCATGAGATAGTAACTCAGTAGCTGCAAGGTATGGTTCTTATTAGGCTTGCTGGTGGTGACTTTAAAGTCCCAAAGGGTATCTTTGGTCAGGAAATCCCCATCACCAGTCGTTATGGTAGCTGTATAAGCCCCTTCCATGGTAAAACCATCCGCAGTCACAGGGCCAAAGGCCTTGAAGAAGCTCAAACTACGCTCAACCATGATACGAATATTCGAAATGGTAGCTTGATCTGGGACAATACTCTCCACTGGACGATAAGCCAGAGGACCCGCACGAAAGGCACTATCAAAACCTGCCAACTGACAAGCCTTAGTAATCGACAAATCATCCAGCCTCTTAACATCATCCAGAAGACCAAAAGCCTTAGACTCCATCCTCATGACTCTAGCACCAACCAAGGAAATCTCAAAAGCCTCCTCAACGGTTGTCCCATCCATGAAACGACTAAGATAGTCCACAGCAGTCCCAACCAAACTAGCCGCAATAGACTCCTCAGGATTAAGAACTTGACCATCATCAAGCGTCGTCACTGTAAACGCCTTAACAGGCAGATAACCACCACGAGGCTGCTTAATCTGTTTAATACGTTGTGTTACTGATACCATGTTAGTCTCCTAGGTCGTAATAGTAATTTAACCAATCTTTCTCCAATCATCATCAATTTCATTCTTCGTGATAGTCCATGGTTCCTTAACGTCAAATAGCTTACTTTGATGATACCTGTCTTTAAAATCATAATAAGAAATCCAAACTTCATCAAATTCACAACCAACCTCATTGTAAGATATTCCAAAATCTAAATCATATCTTTTTAGCTCATAAGAATCTAACAAAAACGAATAAGCACCATTTTCTCCATATTGATAACATTTTCCATCTTGTTCAAAACCACTATACTGAATCATTTTTGTAACAGGTGTTCCCTTACTATAAAGAACCAAATTCATATTTCTAATAATTTGTCTCTTTGATTTTGTATTATGAATTTCAACCCATAGTGGAACATCAAATGTCAATCCAATTCCTGAATGATGAAATCCCCAAGACTTCTGTGTTACCTTATTAAATACAGATTTAACATAAACATTGACACTTCCCCTACTAGATATGTAGTACTGAACAGCAGTTTGAAGTAAGAAGCCAATAAATGAACCAACTAATGAAAAAAGAGCCGAGTACATCACCAAAGTAACTTGAAAATTTTCAAATAAACTTGTCATCTTTATTCCTTCTAAATAAACATATCTTGCAAAAGTTTCTTTTTGAGTGTTTCTAGCTGAGAAATTTTTTCTTGGTGAGAGTTGATTAGGTTATCGAGGTTAGAGAAGTAGGTGCCGATGGCTTGTTGTTCTTCGAGTGAAGGAGGAAGTGATACCTTGATTTTCTCTATCTGCCATAAAGAAAGCGAGGGTTGTGCTCCAATTGTTGAATCACTTTTGATAAAAGACTTTATTCTTGGACTTTTCAAAAAATTCAACATAAAAATCGCATCGTCTCTCTTCAATCTAATAATTGCAATTTGCTGATTTGTATTTGCAGGTAAATCTTTTTTATCAACTATCCCAACTACCCCAAGAGTACCGACAATTGAAAATAATACATCATCCTCTTTAAGTATAGAACGTTTTAGGTATCCTAAATGTTCATCTAAACTTGTAGAGGCTGTCCGGACCAAACTACCAGTATCTCTATTTATACTTTCGGTTTTAATATAGTTTACTTCCCCTTGCCAGCTTTTATCTTTCGGTGTGGTCCCCTTAGTTATAGTTTCAGCCCTTGATTTAAGTTCATATAATTTCCACTCACCTTCAAATCCATCCAAACGAATTTCAGGAACGGTCTGTCCAGCTTTTGGAAACATCTTGGAAAGCATGGTTGCCTTGAGGGATTGGTAGTTGGCGAGATTGTCCTTATAGCTAGCCAGAAGGTCGTCGAGGGTGCGGAATAGGGAACCGATGGCGGATTGTTCGTCGAAAGATGGAAAATAATTTTGAATATTATTGATTGTTAACTTAGATAATGAAGGTACACCAGTAGACTCATCAAACCTCTCCCATTGAGTTCGTTCAAAAATCGCATTAATAAAATATAAATTGTATTTATTTTTGGGAATACAAAAAAATAGGGTATCTACTGTCCAATATGGTGCTTTTAAAATATACGGTTTATTTATTGTTCCTTTTCTACCAATACCTACTCCATCTTTATTTGTAATTGCTTCTGAAACTGAAAGCATATATCCACCAGTTCCATATACAGGAATATCTCCTTTTTCTAAATGTTTATAATCTTTACCACTATTTACTTCAATTACGTCTTCATACTTCAGTCTTTTCCATGACTCTAGAAACTTATTAAAGCGGAACTTTGGAATTTTGCAATATTTTTCTTTCAATTATTCTCCAATCTTTTTTTGACAAAGTAATTAGTTTATATTTATTTCATTACACAATAAACTTGCTAAAAAGTAACCTTATAGTTTTTTTACACCACTTTTTCTACTAAATTACTTTTCAAACTAGATTTATTCTCTAAATTTTCTATGATTACATATACTATGCGAATATTTTATAACAAAAATATAACCCTATTTTTAATCTTTTACAACTTTAAACTTAAGTTTAGAAGAACCGTAGCTTTGCTTTAAAATTTTCTCAGCCATTTTCTCAGGTGGAACAAGTCTAAATGCACTGTCCATAACATACTTTGTTATATATGTTTTGAGATTATCACATTTTTCAATTAATTCTGTTTCTTCATAAAAGGCATCAACCATTTCCAAAAATTCAATAGGAGTACTTGCTTTAATAATTTTATAATAATAGTTTGAAAATCTTTCTACTTCCGTTACTACTTCATTTTTTAATTCTGATAATTTCACGTCATCTTGAATTACTAATGTCAGTAACAACTCATCCTTTAAATCAATAAATTCGTAGTATTTTGGAGTTATTACTGTATAACAAAGTTTTAAAAATATCTTCTGAAATTCATCTTCATTAGTTGATTGTGTCAAAGGGAAAGTTTCATCTCCAAAAAAAGTTGCGGCTTTTTTCAATTGGTTTAATATTTTATAGGACCTCTCCGCCCTCTCAATTGTATACTGTAAGAAAATACGTTCTCTTTCGTTCGCTTCTTGTCTTTCAAAAAATTCTCGTTGTAACTTATGTTCATCTTTTAGCTGTTTAAGTTGCTGATCATTTTGGAGTTTTGCTACATAAACCGCTACACCAGCGCCCAGTAAAGCCCCAATCATTGAACTAATAAACTGAGAATTAAGAAATGTAATTATAGTATTCATTGCAATTTCTCCTATTCAAATGAAGGAAACCCTCTAGTCTTAGACTATGAGTATTATACTTAGAGACTAAATTTTTTTGCTGAACTATTTTCACATAGTATTTGACTTCTGATTACCGAATCAATTCTTGAAAAGTTGTATCTATCTAATTCAGGTAATCATAACTTACTTTAAGAGCAACTCTCTCATCCCATCAACATCTTGACTTTGCACAAATACAACTTCCCTCCGACCAGTTAATTCAACCAATTTATCTTTGCCTAGAATAATAGCTAAATTCCTAATTATTGAACGTTTAGCTGTTTCATTAAAATATGTAAATACAAATCTACTTTGGTAATATTTATTGTCAATCAATTTAAAACAATTTTTAAAAATTTCCTTATCAAGTGGATCAACAGAATATCCAAAAATAATAATATTTTTAACAATTCTTGGTATTCCATTTGCAAATTCCTGGTCAAAAAATCTCTCATATATATTCCCAGTCTCTTTAACTACACGTTGATAAAATTTTTGATAAGGTATTAAATCACTATTGATTTCAGTTCCCTTATCTTCAATGCCAAAAACCATGGTATTAATATTATGTTTTCGTCTTTTTAAATCAATTTCTCCATGTATAAAATGAATCTTTTTTAAGGGAATTTTATAAAGTTTATTTGGGGTATGTGTATAGTTAAAACTAATCACACTAGCCTCTGATATTCCATCTATGGCATCTAACACTGTCTTACTAGGAGTAATTGGGGAAACTTCAAAGTCTATGTAGTCTCTATATGAAAGATAAATTTCTAGGAGCTCAGTCAGTAAATCAAGATGATGAATAAAAAGATTATTAAAATCTGATATAGCTAATTCTTTCTCTGGCTTATCCCTTCCATAGTCATTATAAAATTTTAAAAAAATGGTACCAATGAATATTTTTGAAGTAGAATTTCTCTCTTCATTCATCATTTTATGAAATTGGTCAACATATTTAGGGTATAAATCACCGCTTTTGTGATATAACTTATCGGAATTTAGTCGGAAAAAATCTATTGCTTCAGCAAGTTGAGAAATCATTATTTCAAGATTTGACCAATTTTCTCCGAGTGTAGACTTATTTTCATTAATATATTGAATATATAAATTATTTCTGTACTTTTCAATATCAATCTGATGTTTTTTAAGAAATTCATCCAACTGATCATCTCTTTCCACAAACAATTTATCTGCAAACTCTAGGAAATCTTTGTAACTTGTTTTTCGACCCATGGCTAAATCAAAGCCGTTTCCTAAAATCAATATCGTATCTGCCATTTAATCTCCCTAGTTATTACTCTACCTCCCCACTCTCAATGGTTCAATAACCTCTTCAATGAGTTTGGTGTAGGCTTCTTTTATTTGTTTTTTGTAGCTGAGTGGGTTGAGGGCATCTGCTACTTCTGCCTTGTAGTCTTTGTAGCGCTGACTCTTGGTGAGCTGGCTTTCGCCTGATTGCTTCTTGGCACCTTTACGATAGTGTTGGACGTAGTAACGAAGTTCATCGAGTCCGACATACCATTCTCTGGCAAAGCGTTTGAGATGGTCGTCGATAATGGCTTCAATCATAGTGTCCAAGACACCAGTGATAGATTGTCCTTGGTAATCTTTAGGATTGGCTTGGACTTCTTTCCACAGGTTTCGGATAATTTCGGCTAGTTTAGGATTGGTACGTTCCAGACTCTGGATATAGTTATCAACCGTTTCGATATCCTTGTCACTGAGGGCCTGTGGACTATCCTCCTCCTGCTGAATCATACTTTGAATCAAGGTCAGGATGTAAGCATAGTTAATTTCGTCGACTTGGACCGATTCCAGTTCGTAGTGGATATCAAAGAGATTATCATCACCATCGTCTTCGGCTCGACTTTTGAGCTCTGATAGAATATTTTGATAGATTCCTAGATAGGTTTCGAGCTTTTCATCTGATAGTCCTGTCTCCGCATAGATAGCCGCTTCATCGTATTCGTTATAGACACGGATGGATGCCAGATACTTGTCAAAGGCTTGGTAAGCCTTGGCAATGCGACGAATTTGTGGGCTAGTGGCCTGCTCAATCGTGATGACATAGTTCTCCACATCTTCCACTTTTACTTGAAAGTCTATCCAGGCTTGGATGAAGTTGGCTTTTTCTTCATCCCAATCTGGGGCAGTGACGTCATTTTCACCACCGTTTGAGTAGAGCTTAAGAGCATTATCCACAGCCTCTTTAAAGGCCTCTGGTCTTTGGAAGGTGATGATATGGCCATAACGCTTTTTACTGTCAAAGATGCGGTTAGTGCGACTAAAAGCTTGAATCAAATCCTGTGGACGCATGGGCTTACGGTCGATAAAGAGTGTGGATAGACATGGGGCATCAAAACCGGTCAAAAGACGGTCAACGACGATGACCAAATCCAACTGCTCATTGCGAGGAATGTATTTGTCTAACTTTCTTGCTAACCGATTATTGATATCCGTGTTAAAACCACGCAAATCAGCCATATTAAAATGGGTCCCATACTCCTGATTGTAGTCGTCCATGACCTGTTTCATGTGGTCTTGGTAGGCGATAGACTCTTCTTCATTTTCCGACACAGAGTAGGTGACCGTCACCTTTGGAAAGTCGGGTAGCACGCGCTTAGCTCGCTCTGACACCTTGACACGTTCCTGTCCTGCCTTGATACTCTTGAGCAGATTGTAATAAGCCTGAGCTTGTGGAATGGACTTAACCGTTAAGATAGCCTCGTAGGTCTTGCCCACACCATTTGGAAAGCCCAACTGTTGATAACTCTTGTTTAGGATAGCATCCAGTACTTCCAGCATGTGTTCTTTATCTTCATAAACAGAGTCAGGAAGATCTTTTTCAGGAATCGGCGAAATAATAGTATTTCGATAGTCTACCTTGAATCCCAGGACTGCCCCGTCATGGATGGCTTCTTTGACCGTATACTCGTGTAGGCGTTCGCCATATTGTTGGTGGGTAGTTTGTGCCAAATCGCCTAATTGCTTGCGTTTATTTTCCTTGAAAATCGGTGTACCAGTAAAGCCATACCAGAGCGAATTGTGGAAAAAGCCTTTGATATCCTTTTGAGTCTGAGGTGTGACCGCACGGTGACATTCATCCACAACGAAAGCCACACGAAGGTCTTTGATTTTTTCCGAATCCTTTTGGTATTTACCCTCTCCAAACTTGCGCATCATGGTTGTGATTTTCTGGATAGTCGTCACAATCACTCGCTTATCATTTCCTGCCAAACGCTTGACCAAGTCATGAGTATTGTCCGTTTCGTCGATGTCAATGATATCATTAGCCGCATAAGAGAGAAAGGACGAGGTCGTCTGCTGGTCAAGGTCCCTACGGTCGACGACAAAAATTGTCTTTTGAATGGCTGGAATCTGCAAGAGGTTGCGAGCCACCTTGTAGGAGGTCAGGGTCTTACCAGAACCCGTGGTATGCCAGATATAGCCAGATTCTTGACGGCGAGAGGCATCTTGAACAGACTCGATGGCATGAATTTGATAAGGACGTAAGAGGATAAGGGCTTTTTTACTATCATCAATAACGGAGTACTGCATCACCATCTGATGGGCACGTGGAATAGACAGGACTTCGTGGGCAAAGTCCATGAGACTGGTCATGGGTTTATTATCTTTGTCTACCCAAGATGTTAAGAATTGTTTATTAAGCTTATCCTCTCGTGCAGCTGCAATATAACGTGTATCAACCTTATTAGTCACAACAAACATCTGAAGGGCAGAATAGATGCCACGTAACTTTCCTTCACGGTCATACTTTTTGATTTGATGAAAGGCATCCAAAAAGGCGACACGAGGACTCTTGAGCTCGATATGGATAAGAGGAAGTCCGTTAATCATCAGCGTCGTATCTAAACGACGGTCCTGATCTTGTGGATAAGCCTTGTCACGTTCAACTTGATTGACCACTTCGTAACTGGATTTTCCAGCAGCGATATTGTCACGCCAGATGATAGAAAGTCGGATAGTCCCAAGGCTAGCATCTTCACGCTGTACCTCGACTTTGGCAATACCATTTTCACCAGCCAACCACTTAGCAGCTTCATAATAGTTAACGAAGTTAAGCTGGTTCTTGATTTGGTGCTTCTCCTGCTCAGTCAAGGGATGGTCAGCAAGGAGGGCAACGTTATTTTGCGCTAACTTCTCAAAAAAGTTATCCCATAATTGACCTTCATTTTTTAAGTCTGGGCGATAGGTCCACTGGCTCTCACCAGAGGTTAATTGCTCGATTAATTGACGTTCTATCTCAAGTTCTGGAGTAACTGCTGGCATGACTTATCCTTTCAACATTGTCGTAATCCCTTACATTATAGCATTTTCACGGTTTCTTTCATAGTTTTGGAAAAATTTGATCAAAAAAAGACACAGCTTGGTGCCGTGTTTTTATCATCTATTTACTCCTCCCTATGAATCGTAAACCCTGTGGCTTGTTGGTTAGCCATGATGGTCATATCTGAAATCTGAACACGTCGTGGTTGCTTGGTGACATATAGGACCGCCTCCGCAATATCTTGGGCTTGGAGGGCTTCCAAACCTTGATAGACCTTGGCTGCCTTGTCCTTGTCACCGTGAAAGCGAACTTGAGAAAAGTCCGTCTCAACAATACCTGGCTGAATGGTTGTCACCTTGATATCTGTGGCGATGGTATCGATACGTAGCCCATCACTGAAAGTCTTGACAGCGGCCTTGGTTGCTGAATAAACAGCGGCGCCTGCATAAGCATAGATGCCTGCTGTAGAGCCCATATTGATGATATGGCTCTCATTGGCAGCTACCATACTCGGCAAAATCTGACGTGTCACCATCATCAAACCCTTGACATTGGTGTCGAGCATGGTCAGCAGGTCTCACTCTTCGTAGTCTTGGTAAGCTGTTAGGCCTAGTGCCAGGCCTGCATTATTGACTAAGACATGGACTTGCCCCACACTTTTGAGAATGGCTTGGCAAACATCCTTGACAATGTCCATATCGGTAACATCCAATGTAAAGGTCCAAACTTTTTGGCCTGGATAGGTGGTTTGGAGCTCTTCTTTCAAGGCTTCTAAGCGCTCCACACGGCGACCTGTCAAGATGAGGTTAGCCCCCTCTCTGGCAAAAGCACACGCCGTAGCTTCGCCAATGCCTGAAGTTGCTCCTATAATAAGTACGTTTTTTGGCATGATATCCTCCATTTCAATGATTCCGCTGCCCTAATCGTTGTTGGTCAATTCACTCAACTTCTTGATAAAATCAGGAAGTTCTAGCTTGGGGTGACTATATTTCTTGTTCCCTGATTTCCAAAATATCCAGAGTAACTGGTTGAAACCGTCTTGAAGAACCTTTTTTGTTGGTCAGTAAGATTGCCAAATTCTTGTAACAACTGACCTAGTTTAGGGAGAGTTTTTATCCCAAGATCGTCTAGACTTTCAATTCCAGAATCAAGAATGGTATCAAAGAATAAATCTCAGACTTGCTTGAGTTCTTGATTTGGCAAGGTCTCAAGCAAGTCTTGAAAGGTCTCTTTCAAGCGTTGACTCAAGTCCGTCGGCTGGTCCTCATAAACAAAATCATTTGTTTCCAAGTCAACCTGCCAAAGTAAGACATTGTGTTGTGCAATGCCAATGCCATCTGATGCTACAAGCTTTGCGGCCTTGTCCCAGTAGAGCATGACTCCACAACGGATTCTTGAGGTCTGACAACCGTCATCTTAGCTTTCAATTCTTGGTAAGAAGGCTTCTCTAAGAGTTATTTCATCAAACCTCGAGAATCTAGAAGCAAGAGCTCTGCTATTTGCTCACGTAGAACAAGTCGAGCTTTGAATAGCCGAATAGAGGGCAAGATTACCACCCTTTGAATGGCCAAAAACAAGTGATATAGCCACTGAGATTAGGCAAGTGATCAGACAGAAAGGCAATAGCTGAGCGATGAGCTGGAATTTCTCGACTATAGGTCAGCTGAAAATCCTCCTTCCATTCAATGACACTATATCTGTCCCACGAAAGACAAGCTGATGATAGTCTAATTCAGGTAAACTGAAAATTATGGCTGCAAATTGCTTTTCAACTTCCTTGTCCAAGACACTACGGTAGCTACTTAGATTAAGTCCCGCAAAACGCCTCGACCTGACCATAGATTCAGCTAGTTCAACCCGTTTCTTAGTCACCATGAAGCTGTAGTCTAGATTCAGGTCTTTCTCCTCGCATAATCATGTAAATTGAGGGGCTTCTGTAAATCACTTGCTGTGAACCATTTGTCATAGGTCAGGTAACCAATTTCGTTGATACAAACCTTATCCAAGATATTGAGAGGTTCTTGATCAAAGGTAAGCTCCTTCACCTGTTCAAGATAATCGATTAAATTGGGCATGGTAAACTCCTTGAAAGTCTTTCTTACTTTGATTTTACTAGAATTTTCACAAAATTGTTAGTGAAAAATGTGATATGATAAGAGAGATTATTTATTAAGAAAAGGAAACTTATGACTATTTCACGATTTTACCGTATCTTACTAGCTCTTTGTGGACTTGTGGGAGTCTCTATCCAAATTCATGACGATGGTTGGGGTATGCTGCTCTACTACACCGTTTTGTCCAATATTCTGGTCTTCTTTAGTTTGATTTTCTTTATCATCCATGACTTCAAAAAAGGGGATGCTACAACTAACATCAAACTCCTGCGTTACAAGGGTGGCGTAACCATGGCCATCCTCATCACAGGAGTTATTTACCATATCCTGCTAGCACCTATTACAGAACCTGAAAAATACTGGACAATACGGAATTTCTTGGTTCACTATATTGTGCCTTGGGGCTTGGTGATTGATACTCTCATTTTCGATTCTAAGAAAGCCTTTCGTCTGCGCGAACCACTTTACTGGTCCCTATTCCCACTGTCTTACTTCGCCTTTGCCCTTCTAAACGGACTGGTTCTAAAACTGTCAATTCCAGGTGCCAAAGATAGTCCTTTCGCCTACTTCTTTATCAATGTCAATAAATTTGGTTGGAATAAGGTCATGATAAACGTCCTGGTCATCAGTGCTGGCTACATTGCTGTTGGCTATCTCTTATTCCTCTTGAAAAAATTTATCGGTCATAAACCGGCATAAAATACAAACTGAGCTCCAAAAGGAACTCAGTTTTTCTATTTCAATAATCCTAATCTATCAAAAGCCTTATAGAGGCCATCAACATCAAAAAAATAAGTTTTGACATGATATTACCTCAAATATTTTGTCCTTATTATAGCCTTATATTGATTTCAGGGCTACTATTATCCTTAGACAAACTGATACTATCCTACGATTGTATACTTCTCAATCCAATGTATTGCTATTTCGCATGAAAGAAGTTATCATGAAAATATGAACGATTTAAAAACATTACTGAACCATTTGCCCTATAAACTAGCAGCCTATGATGCTACAGGAACCCTTCTCTATGACAATGGTGGGGCTGACGGTAGCTTCTTTCCCCGTGAGTCTGAAAATTTGCCCGATTGGATTCTATCTGAGATTTTGGCTTCTCCTAACAAAGAAATGAGTTATCAAATTCCCACAGACAGTTTTGATCAAATCCTAATCCAGACCTATCAGGCTGCTCTCGATAAAGAAGGAAATGTCCTTGGATTTTGGGAAACCATTTATGATTTAAAACAACCTCTCAAGACCTATCTGGATAGTTCTGCTCAAGCTCTAGTAGCTTGGTCTGATGCCACTAGTGGTGCTAGTTTTAAGGAAAAATCTGATAAATAAGGCTAAAAATTCTTCTTAAATAAATGAAATATTCACTTAATTCACAACTAATCCCCTAATAATACCCTCATTAAATCAGTTTGAGCTAGTATCACTAAACTTTAAAAAAATAAGTCACTGTAATATATCTCACATAATTTATATGCCGAGTGTTTTGCATTTTTACGCTATTTAATGTAGAATGGGAAGGGATGAGAAGAAGAATTAAACCGATCGTTGTTTACGTGGTTCTAGCTCTTTTAGGATTAGCATTAGTTATTGCAAACATTCACAATACGTCTAAACAGCAGGCGCATCTCGAGAAAGTGAAATCAGCTATTCCTTCTGCTACTACACCAAAAACAACAACCAGTAGTAGATCTGACAGTTCCGATGAGGAGCTGATACTCAATCCCATTATCGACCTTTCGGGTTGGCAACTTCCTCAGGATATCGACTACGATGTCTTGTCAAATTATATTTCTGGTGCTATCATCCGCGTCTTCGGTGGTTCACAGATTAGTAAGGATAGTAATGCCGCCAGCTCAAATGGAGTTGACAAATCTTTTAAAACACATATCAAAGAACTCAAAAAACGTGACGTTCCAGTTGCCGTCTATTCCTACGCCCAAGGTACTTCTGTCAAAGAGATGAAGGAAGAAGCTCGTATTTTCTACAATAATGCTTCTCCATACAAACCTACCTATTACTGGATTGACGTTGAAGAGGAAACCATGTCTAACATGGAGGAAGGTGTCCAAGCCTTTCGTGCTGAACTCAAACGTCTAGGAGCTGAGAAGATTGGCCTCTATATTGGTGCCTATTTCATGCTTGAGCAAGAAGTTTCAACCAAAAACTTCGATGCCGTTTGGATTCCAGCCTATGGTACCGACTCGGGCTACTATGAGGCTTTGCCAAATACTGAAATCGACTATGACCTTCACCAGTATACGTCACAAGGAAGCCTTCCTGGTTTCGACAATACCCTAGATCTTAATCAAATCAACCCTGAGAAAAACAAGCGTAAAACCTTTGAAAAACTCTTTGGAAAGATTAAGAAGAAATCAACTAAAAATAAGAAAACTACTTCGACAAGTTCAACTAGCTCAGCAACTGTAACCAGCTCATCTCGTTCCTCAAAGTCGTCTACTAGTGAGTAAAAACCAGTGTTTCAGACACTGGTTTTCTTCTTGCCCAAATTGACTTAAGCGTGTTTGGACAAATGTGTTATAATGGAAAGTAGAAATGTACAACTTTGAAAAGGAGATAACGTAATGGCTAAAAAAAGCAAAGTCAAGAAAACTTTGGTCGACCAAATTCTTGATAAGGCTAAAATAGACCATGATAGCTTATCCTTCAACGGTTTAGAAGGAGAGCTTCCAGAGGATGTGGCGCGTGAGAGCATCTATAAAACCCTGGCCCTTAAAGGGGATAAGACAGGACCAGTCATTGGTATTATCCCTATCACTGAGCATCTATCCGAAAAGAAATTAGCTAAAATTTCAGGCAACAAGAAAGTTCAAATGATTCCACAAAAGGATCTCCAAAAAACAACTGGCTATGTACACGGGGCTAACAATCCTGTGGGAATTCGTCAAAAACACAATTTTCCCATTTATATCGATCAGTCTGCCCAGGAAGCAGGTTTTCTTATTGTCTCAGCTGGAGAGATTGGGCGTTCTATCCGCATCAACAGTCAAGAACTTGCTGATTTCGTTAATGCCGAGTTTGCTGATATTAAGGAGTAATCATGAGACTATATTTTGTACGCCACGGTAAAACTCAATGGAATTTGGAAGGACGCCTCCAAGGTTCCAAGGGAGACTCCCCCCTTCTTAAAGAATCTATTGAGCAAGTCAGTGAGCTTGGCCATTACCTCAGTGATACTCATTTCGACTTGGTCTTATCAAGTGACTTACCACGCGCTAAAAAAACAACTGAACTCATCATGGAGTCTCAAAAAACTAAAGCTAAAATTACCTATACCAAGGATCTGCGTGAGTGGCAATTGGGGAAACTAGAGGGACAAAAACTTTCTATCATTCAAGCGATTTATTCCAAAGAAATGGATGCCTTTCGTCATAACCTGGCCAACTTCCGTGCCAACAACTTTCAAGCGGAGTCCGTCTATCACACAACCAAACGTGTAGCTGACTTAGTCCGAACACTGAAAGATGGTAGTATGAAGAACGTCCTCCTCGTCGGACATGGAGCTAATCTAACAGCTTCTATTCGTAGTCTACTTGGCTTTGAACCTGGTCTTCTTCGTAAAGCCGGTGGTCTTGACAATGCATCTGTCACAATTCTCGAGACAGATGATTGTGAGCACTTCACTCTCAAATCTTGGAATGACACATCCTATAGGACTCAAGTCAACAAAATTAGCTAAGTCATCATCTTATATCGTGAAATAAGCGGTCCTTAACAGGATCGCTTTTTTTGCATGAAAAAACCCATAAAACTATTACTTTTTAGGGCTACTTGGTAATTGTTTCCGACTCGGTTCATCTTTGACAATTCTATGAACATGTTCCCAATAGTTATCAGAAAACCCTCTTTGCTTTTCTTCAGCATTAAGATGGTCCGCCAAGGCATAATAGGAATCTCAGGCAACACACTTCATCTGCTCCGCATCTCTAACACCCACAAAGAGATCACCACATTTATCGTTGAGTTCTTCTACTTATTTTCTAAAAGCATCACGCTCAGTACTTAGTGCTTCAATATCATATTTTAAGTTATCTGTTCCCACCATTTCACTTCCCCCTTTATCACATTCTAGACAATAAAACGGCCTCGTTAGGCCGTTTTTTTATTTTCCATACTTCATACGAAGAATTTTTTCCTGGTTAGCATCCAAACGAAGGAGAATAACCACCTTATCAATACTCATATTGCTCTCAAGAAGACGTTCAGCTGCCATCATAAGACCATTGTTAATACCCAGTTGAAGAACTGGATTTTCTTTATCGTTAATATCAAAGATAAATTTGTTATTTGGAAGGTCGAAAAGGACTTTCACAGCTCCAAAGAGTTGCTCGAAACTATCGATTTCCAAGTCAAAGACTGGTTTCGTACCGGGTTTAAGGCTACGTCCACGGTGGTTAAACCACATAGAATGCCAGCCACTGTTAAAGGCACCCATAACGTCATTGTCGTATGAATCTCCGACGTAGAGAGTCGTCGATGGATTCATATCAAATTGTTCAGCAGCAAGATTGAAGATTTCCTTTTCAGGCTTTTGGAATCCTGTCGCCTGACTGACGATGACACATTTGGGATCCACGTAATCGTATAATCCTAACTTCTTGACTTTCTTAAGCTGATGCTCTGTTGGTCCATTAGTAATAATTCCCATACGAACATTTTTTTCTTTGAGGAAATCAAGGGTCATGCGCATTTCATCAAGCATAGTAATGTTTTCCAACTCATGCTCATAAACCTCTTGGAAATGGTTCCCCATTTCTTCATCGATTTCATGGTAACCAAACTCCAAAAGTGTCTCTTTACAGCGCCAAAAACGGAAATATTCGGTTGTCCACTCACCGGTCATTACACGTGGAAAACCGATGTCAGAATAGTGGCGGAAACGAATATAAGCCTGATTCATATGGGTCATATCAAAGTCAGGGAAACATTTTTCCATGGCAATACGATAAGGTGCCTGTTGGTCGTAAATAGTATCGTCAACGTCAAAAACAATAGAAGTAATCATTTGTCCGTTCTCTCTTATGTCGTTCTCTTGCCATAGACTTAGCAAACTAGAATGTCCGATAACTAAACTGATGAAGCAGTCAGCCCCTAAGCCTAAGTCTTGCAAAAGTTGCTTTAAGTCAACTGTCTATAAGCAGTCATGCATATCTGTTTTTTGATCAGCATGAAATTGCCCAAACATTTTTATTATACCGTTTTTGCCCTCTTATTTCAATTTTTGACCAAAATTGGGAAAATATTATTCGTGACTTCCAGTATTTCAGATAGAAAAAAGGTTTGAAACATGACATTCCAAACCTTAGGGATCTTTTTATCATCAGATGATTATTTAATTTCTTTAAAAGTCATTTTCTGTTTCACTTCACCCTGACCACCTTTGGCAATCTGGTAATAGAAATCTTTTGATGTGAAATGGTCGCCATAAGCAAAGACCTTATTGTACTGCCATTGTGACAATTGATCATCCTCTTTTTTACCGAGAGTCAAAGTTGTTTTTGTCACATTATATTCCCATTTAGCTGTTTGGTCACTATAGGCTTTGTCAAAATCAGTCTGGCTCTTAGCGGCATTAACCACTGTCGTACGGTCCTGACTCACTAGTGCCTTGTTACCACCCTCTTGGAAGGCTACATACATGACACGATTGTTGACCTCACCATTTAAAGAACTTGAATATTGGTAAACCTTACCAGGTACAACACTATCCAAATGGTGTGACCCCCAGTAATAGAAGACACTGAAACCAGCTCCCGTAACCAAGAGGCAAGCAAGTACAACACTAATAATGATATTTCTCTTTGACATGATTGGCCTCTCTCTATTCGTCACCAGTTAGGTCAGAGGAATTTGCCTCTGAGTCTGTTTCAGTATGACTTGAAGAACTTGATGATGAACTTGAACTCATGCGTGTTTCTGTTTGAGAATCATCACTTGATGAAGCTTTTGATTCAGATGATGTTTCAGTGCTTGATGATGAACTTTCTTTTTCTTTATAAACATCAACATTGAAGGTCCACTTATCACCCTTGTAAGTTACCTTAATTTGGGCATATTTTGCCTTGATAAGCTCTGACATTTTGCCACCATTGTTAAGGGTGTCGTAAATCTTCTCAGCGAGTGCTTTGGCATTGGCTTCAGTTCTGGCACCATCTTTAGGACCATTAGCAATGTCTTCATCTTTAGCAGTTTCGCCTTGACGGTAAAGCGCTGTTCTTTCAGTGTCCTCCTTAGCATCAGCATTCAGATCATTCTTATCATCTACATGTGAGAAGAATTTCCATGCAGGTCTACCTGAGCGTTTTTGTTGATAAATATTTGAAACTTCTTCTTGAACCTTGTCTTGGAAAGCATCCTCAGTCAATTCTTTCTCTTTAGAAGTATCTGTACTTGCTTTACTTTCACTGCCACTTGCTGCTGAGCTTGATGCAGAAGATGAAGAAGAACTTGTTGAACTTGATGAAGCGTCTTTAGATTCTGATGATGAAGAAGATGACTCCTTACTTTCTTTAGAATCTTTATCCTTATCGTTATTATTGTTGTTGTTATTGGAGAATGAAATGCTGTGATCAGAATTATCTGGAGCGTAAATCATTGTATTCTTAGAGTGGTCATCAGATACAAAAGTACTATTATTGATAATCACTCGGTTATTATCGCCATAATAGTTGTTGATAACAATCTTAGAATGTGCACAACGGTGACCATTACCAGTCACATGATAACCTGCTGGTACATCACCATCACGTTTCAAGATGAGGACGTCACCCGCGAAGATAAGGTCAATATTCTGAATATTGTTATCGTAGGCTAATTTTTCAATAGAGATTCCCGTCGCTTGAGAGATTCCCCACAAGGTATCACCCCATTGAATTACATATTTTTGACCATCTAACTGTTGTGGATTGATGTTCTGAGTTATCAAATTATTTGTAATTTGTTGCGGTGTGCTGGCAATCCAGTTTGTAATATCTGCAGCATGAGCACTTGTTTGATTTTGATAAAAGCCATCTGCTAACACAGATACCGTAGGTAGCCCAATAGGCGCTAGTAAAGCGCCAAGCATCACAGCTTTACCAACATAATTTTTCTTTTTCATTGTATACTCTCCTTAATTTCATACGAATCCTACCCTGTTGTTGTACACTTTTTTATTATATTTGTCAATAAATTATATAACTTCCTAATCAATCATTAATTCAAGTTAACTATTTTTCTTAAAAATAAAGGGCTTTCCCCTTTATTTATCTGACATTTAGTCATTTGTCCTATCTTTAGAGGATGAATTATGATACAATATTAACGACTATTTTATGGAGGACTAACATGCCAAATCAACACATGGAAGAATTAAACGATCAACAGATTGTCCGTCGTGAAAAAATGGCGGCCTTGGCTGAACAAGGAATCGATCCTTTTGGTAAGCGATTCGAACGCACAGCTACATCTGGTCAATTAAAAGAAAAATACGCCGATAAAACAAAAGAAGAATTGCACGAAATCAATGAAACTGCTACTATCGCAGGCCGTTTGATGACTAAGCGTGGTAAAGGTAAAGTTGGCTTTGCTCACATCCAAGATCGCGATGGTCAAATCCAAATCTATGTGCGTAAAGATGCTGTCGGTGAAGAAAACTACGAAATCTTCAAGAAAGCTGACCTTGGTGACTTCCTCGGTGTCGAAGGTGAAGTTATGCGTACAGATATGGGAGAACTTTCTATCAAGGCTACTCATATCACGCACTTGTCTAAAGCCCTTCGTCCATTGCCTGAGAAATTCCACGGACTTTCAGACATTGAAACGATTTACCGTAAACGTTACCTCGATTTGATTTCTAACCGTGAAAGCTTTGACCGCTTTGTCACACGTTCAAAAATCATTTCTGAAATCCGTCGCTACCTCGATGCTCAAGGTTTCCTTGAAGTCGAAACACCAGTGCTTCACAATGAAGCTGGGGGTGCGGCTGCCAAACCATTTATTACACACCACAATGCTCAAAATATTGATATGGTGCTTCGTATAGCTCTAGAACTTCATCTCAAACGTCTCATTGTTGGTGGTATGGAACGCGTCTATGAGATTGGCCGTATCTTCCGTAACGAAGGAATGGATGCAACTCATAATCCTGAATTTACTATGATTGAGGTTTACCAAGCCTATGCTGATTTCCATGATATTATGGATTTAACAGAAGGTATTATCCAGCATGCTGCAAAAGCTGTCAAAGGAGATGGGCCTGTCAACTACCAAGGAACAGAAATCAAAATCAACGAACCATTCAAACGCATCCATATGGTTGATGCCATCAAGGAAATCACTGGCGTTGACTTCTGGCAAGACATGACCTTTGAAGAAGCTGTAGCACTTGCAAACGAAAAACATGTACCAGTTGAAAAACACTACACAGAAGTGGGACAAATTATCAATGCCTTCTTCGAAGAATTTGTTGAAGAAACCTTGACGCAACCAACTTTTGTTTATGGTCACCCAGTAGCAGTGTCACCTTTGGCTAAGAAAAATCCAGAAGACCCACGCTTCACGGATCGTTTTGAGCTCTTCATTATGACCAAAGAATACGGAAATGCCTATTCTGAGTTGAATGATCCAATCGATCAATTGTCACGTTTCGAAGCACAAGCTGCTGCTAAAGAACTCGGTGACGACGAAGCAACAGGCATCGACTACGACTACGTTGAAGCTCTCGAATACGGTATGCCACCAACAGGTGGACTCGGAATCGGTATCGACCGTCTCTGCATGCTTCTTACTGACACAACAACCATCCGTGATGTCTTGTTGTTCCCAACGATGAAATAATAATGATATCCCATTAGTCAAATAATGGGATATTTTTAAAACTCGAAAAATTCTAAAGAATTTAATTACAAATACATCGTTAACAAAAACGAACATCATTTCAAGAAAGGAATCTAGAAATGATATTCGTTTTATATTATTATAAGTAAAATGATTTTTTCCGATTAATTTTTTACTCAGCGGAAAAGTAAAATTAAGTTTGATTTCCAAATAATATTTTTTTGATTATCTAAAATTTTTTCGAATATAAAGTATATAATATTGAATGATTCTACCTCAGGCTAATGTAGATCATGCTATTTTAAGAGTATTCAAAATAGTAAAAATAACCTAAGCCTGATAGAGATAATATATAAATTTATTTTAACAACTAAATTGAGATTTTAAATTTCCATTTTCATCAAAAAAGAAACTTAATTGATCAGTAATTTCCTGCGAGATAGTAGGATTTACATAAGATACTTTAATTCTAGAGTCATTTCTACCTAAAATTTCAAATTTATCACATTCGGAAAACTTAAATCTTGCTTTTCCAGGATTCTTTCCTGCTGCCAAAACTCTACTCTCATAGTGAGACTCCAACTGGCCATTCGGCATCGACATGATCGATACCATTTCAACTTCTAGAGTTTCTGAGTTAGATAGAATAACTACAAAGAATGATAAACATACTTTTTCTTTTTCTGAACCAAAAGAATAATATTTAGGAAGATTTGGACGATAGTGTTCTACTCCCCCTCCTCGTTTATGTATATCTCCTTCGTAGGAATTTTGGTTTTCTCCTACAAATATCGATCTTTTCATATCACCGATATTATCAGTAACTACAGTTTTCATGTCTAAATGAATGTACGCATCACTTACCTCGAAGAACATATCACTAGATACTGGATTAGAATTAGGAGTGCCAAAGGCTCTTCCGTTCAATAAAGAATACACAATCCTTTCGGCACCAACAGCAAACTCCGAAATTCCTCCATTTCCCGTACCATATAAATGTTCCCAATCAGATCGTATTTTTTCCTTTGAATCGAAGCCCTCAATCATTTCGTCTTCAACGTACTTCAGAAAATGAAAGAACTTATTCAAATATTTTTTTTCCAATTCTTCAATCTGATAATCTGTTAACACAATATATACCTCTTAAGTTATTATAACAAAGAGAACACTTTCTATCAAATTAATCAGTTACATTTTTTTTTAAACTATTATATAATTAATTTCTATATTACTTTTAGGAGGTCAAAATTGAGTAATTTAAATTTGCTTTCTTTATTTTCTGGTGCTGGAGGTATGGACCTAGGTTTTAAAAACGCAGGTTTCAATATATTGTGGGCAAATGACTTCCAAAAAGATGCAGTTGAAACGTATAAAAATAACATTGGTAATCATATAGTTCTCGGTGACATTACTAAAATTGATTCCAGTGAAATCCCTGGAACGGATATAGACGTCGTTATTGGTGGCTTCCCATGTCAAGGTTTCAGTATCGCAAATGTCAAAAGAAATATGGAAGATCATAGAAATTTCCTTTACCTAGAATTACTTCGAGTAATTAAAGACAAACAACCTAAGTTTTTTGTTGCAGAAAATGTAAAAGGCTTATTGTCAATGCAAAAAGGAAAAGTAATTAATATGATTGTTAAAGACTTTGAATCATTAGGATACAAAGTTGATTATCAATTATTAAACGCAGCTGAGTATGGGGTCCCACAAGCAAGGGAGCGTGTGATTATCATCGGTAATAGAATAGGAATTGATAATCCCTTCCCAAAACCCACCCATAAGATCCCCGATGAAAATGAATTAGATCTTTTTCCTGAATTACCGGATGCAATCACAACTGAAGAAGCTATAGGTTTTTTGGCAGATGTTGAACTACAAAATGGGAAAATAGCAGACCATATTGTTGTTGACGGAAGAAAAATTTATAATCATATTGCATCAACAAAAGTAGAGGATACTTTCTTTGGAAGAAAATATCAGGTAAATCAGCATGAAATTTGTGATTACTTAAGATACTATCGAGATAAATCTGACTGGACAACCAAAAAAATTGATGATTATTTTGGTTATAAACACACAGCAGGTCACTGGTTTAGAAAAGATAATAATTCTGGAAGTATTCCAAAACCAAGTGACTGGTGGAAACTTAAAGAAATTCTTAAATTTGATGATAAGTATGACAAAGTAGTTACAACATTTGTAGAAAAACCTATTCGTTTTGAGCAATCATTAAGAATTACTAACTGGGATAGACCAAGTGATACTATTACAGCAACTTCTCCAGAAATCCATGTCAATAAAACTAGACGACTATCAGCAAGAGAATGCGCAATTTTACAAACATTTCCTGACGATTTTGTATTTTATGGAAGTCTGAATTCACTCTATAGGCAAATAGGAAATGCTGTACCTGTAAAACTTGCAGAGATGATTGCATCTGAAATCAAAGCTTTTCTAATCTAATTATGTCAATTATTTTCAATATTTAAAAATGTTTCTCTCATCTCGAGAGAAGCATTTTCTTATTTCCAAAATTTTGCTTTTGAATCTGCTACCCAAACTGATAGACTGGCTAGAGCTGCTTCTGCATAAATCGCGTATTGTTTAGCAGGATAAAGCCATGCTTTATTTTCTTCATGCCAATGAGACTTCCAGAGACCGATGTAATTTTCTGTTATTTCAGGATTTTTAAGGCACTCCATGTAATTTGCAGGTAAATTGTCTGGTTGATTCGTTTGTATGTTAATGATATAAATCACCAAAACAATCGCAATGACAGCTAAGAGTTTCAAAGCAATCTTTTTCTTGGCTGTTAGTTGAAATGCTTTCAATTATTTTTCTTCCCAATATAGTAATATATGTACTCCTATACTTTAGTATAAAAAGTAGGGATACAACATTAATGATTAAAAAGTCAAAACCTTTCGAAAACCTTGCATATCTAGCTCATAGTGTTATAATAGAACTGTCCGTCTGTCTAGAAATAATACACTTTTAGGCAGATGCGACTTAGAAAGAGGTATTTATGACATTTTCAAAAAAGGTTTCCCTTTCTGAGGTAAACCAATCCGTAGATACACCTAATAATAATCGTTTTTGGCAAAATCTTAAGGCTTTCTTGGGACCTGGGGCTCTTGTGGCCGTGGGTTACATGGATCCAGGGAACTGGATAACAAGTGTCGTCGGTGGGGCGACCTACAAGTACAGCCTACTCTTTGTCATCTTAATTTCATCATTAATCGCTATGCAGTTGCAACAAATGGCCGGAAAATTAGGGGTTGTGACCCAAATGGACCTAGCTCAAGCGACTGCCTACCACTCACCTAAATGGTTGCGATACACGCTTTGGGTGATTCTTGAGCTGGCCTTAATGGCGACGGACTTGGCTGAGGTACTTGGTTCTGGCATCGCTCTTAACCTACTCTTTGGTATTCCAATCATGGTTGCTATTCTGGTGACAGTCCTTGACGTCTTCCTACTCCTGCTCATCATGAAGCTGGGATTCAGGAAAATCGAGGCTATTGTTTCAACCTTAATTTTGACCATCTTGGTTATCTTTGCCTATCTAGTAGCCTTGTCTGAGCCTAGTGTTGCGGGAATCCTCGAGGGTTATCTTCCTACGCCAGCACTCTTCGAGCCACATGCTGCTGGGGACACCAACCAATTGACTTTGGCACTTGGGATTGTGGGGGCAACCGTTATGCCACATAACCTCTACTTGCACTCATCCTTGTCACAGACTCGTAAGGTTGACTATTCAGATGATAAAGACGTGACCAAGGCTGTCCGTTTCATGACCTGGGACTCCAACATTCAATTGTCTTTGGCCTTTGTGGTTAACTCCCTCCTCTTGATTTTGGGGGCAGCTCTCTTCTTTGGTCACGCTTCTGATATTTCAGCCTTCTCACAAATGTACAATGCCCTTCAGGACTCTAAGATTGCTGGTGCGTTAGCTAGTTCGACACTTTCAACTCTCTTTGCCTTGGCGCTCTTGGCTAGTGGTCAAAACTCTACTATCACTGGTACTTTGAGTGGTCAAATTGTCATGGAAGGTTTCCTCCACATGAGGTTACCAAAGTGGGTAATTCGTTTGTTCACACGTCTCTTCGCCCTGCTACCTGTTATCATTGTAGCTATTCTCTACGGCGATCAAGAAAAGACACTGGATCAACTCTTGGTGTATTCACAAGTATTCCTTTCAATTGCCTTGCCATTCTCTATTTTCCCTTTGATTTACTACACTTCTAAAAAATCACTCATGGGAAAACACGTCAATGCCAAGTGGAATACCTACCTCGGTTATGCCATCGCTATTGTCCTAACCATTCTCAATCTCAAACTTATCTTTGATACGTTTTAAAAAAAAACAAGGCTAGCACCATGCTAACCTTGTTTTAGTTTTTGAAGGCGTCAACGAGAACTTGGAATTCTTCGTTACTAAGGGTAATTCCCTTGCCCATCTTGGTGTGGTCTGGACTCCAAGTGCGGATATCGTACTTGGCTGGTGCTCCGTTAAAGCTCACACGATTAAGCTCCTTAGTCCATCCCTTATCATTCTCAGACAATACCAAGAGTTTTTCTTCAATTTCAAATGAAAATTCTGCCATTTGCTTACCTCCACTAACTTTATTCGTTTTTTTCCTGTGAAAATTTCAGGATTTAGCAAAAAGTTATCCACAAAATTTTACCTTTCATGCTATAATTATTTTATCAAGAAACGAAGGAAATGACCATGATAAACTTTTTAGAAACGGTAAAGCATCAGCTTCATCAGTTTGTGGAAACAGGTTACAGCAAACCTGTCCACCTAATGCAAAATCAGCTTATCAATGATATCTATCATGCTATTGATAATAAACAAATGGTCATGCTGGCTTCTAATCATAGGACCTATAAGGGCTACATCAATCGTTATGACAGCCAACGTCAAGCTATCTTTATCGAGCAGGACAAAGTTATCAGTATGATTGAACTAAAAGACATTAAACGTCTAAAAATCATATCTCAACGAGGTTAAGTATATTAGTTAACCTCTTTTTATTTTTGGGTTGACTAATATAGTAGGTCTTGGTATTATAAGTTAACTATCAAATCGCTCGAGGTTAACTCAAATGACACAAAATCGGACACTATCCCTTATTCTTCCAGCTTTTGGTGCTGCTATTATTGCTGCACTGGCTCAAATCATCATTCCGATTGGGGCAGTTCCCATTACTCTACAGACCTTTGCTGTAGGACTTGTGGCTGCTGTTTTTAAACCGAGGGAAGCTACTCTTTCTGCTATCCTCTATCTTATTCTTGGCGCTATTGGTTTACCCGTTTTCGCAGGAGGTGGCGGTGGGCTTCAATCCTTCTTTGGTCCTTCAGCTGGCTATCTTCTTGCCTATCCTTTTTTTGCTCTTGTCACATCAGCACTAACCCATGCTAAGACCCCTATCTGGAAAAGCTTTTTGGCTTTTGTTTTGGGAGATGCGCTTGTCTTTGGCGGTGGTATCCTTAGCCTGCACTTTCTTGGAAAGATGGGTTGGTCTGCAGCTGTGGCGGTCGGTTTGACACCCTTTATCATTCCCGACCTCATTAAAGGTCTGATTGTTACTTTGGTGACTAAGCCAGTATTAAAAGCTCTAAAAAATCATAGCTACTTTAACTAAAGAAAAAAAGATTGAAGACTTTGTTCCTGTGAACAGAATCTTCAATCTTTTTATTTTTCAAAATAAATATCATAATGCTTTGAACAAGCTAGGTTGAAAGCACTGTGACAATTAGGGCAAGCTATTGCCTCTTGATACTACTCAATAACCATCTCATGCTGATAAACACCACAGATAAGGACCTTGTCCTGCTTGAGATGACAAGGATAAGCTCGAAAGCTATGTGTTCCTCCAAGCTATCATGACACTGATAACAAGCATAATACTTCAGACAATCGAAGCATTTTAGGGCAACAATATCTAGCTCTGTGTGATAATGCTGGCACCTGCTCTCATTATCTACCAAGAGACCATATATTTTTCTCGTCATTAGGCACGAACAGTCTTACTTGAACCGTCTTTTTGGTAGAGATTAATCAAACCTTCTTTAGTTGAACGAATCATATCACCAGGTTTAACTTCTTGTGGCACGGTAATAGTAAGAAGTTCCATTGGGTTTGGTGCACGATCAATCTTATTACCATTAGCATCGTGAAGATCTTTGATCTCACACTCGAAATGACGGAAGCCTGGTCCGTAGAATTCAACGTGGTCACCTTCGAGGATAACATTACGTTGACGGATCGTAGCTGTCATAGTTACTGGGTCAAAATCTACTACTTCACCAACAAATTTGTATTGTGGAATCTTACGACGGGCACCAAAGAGTTGCTCGTTTTCTGTTGGAGTCTTGTAATAAAAACCTGTTGCCAATTCACGTTGGGCAACTTTCCAAAGCTCGTTAACCAAATCATCTTTAATAGCATAAAAGGCTTCTGCACTTTCCATGTAAGCATCACAGGCCGCCTTGTAACAGTTGGCAACTGTTGATACGTAATGGACAGATTTCATACGACCTTCGATTTTCAGGCTATCAACACCATTATCGATAAGGTCCGGGATGTTTTCAATCATACACATGTCAACAGCTGACATTGAGTATTCTTCAGGAACTTCACCGTGAATACTCTTTCGCTCTTGGCCGAATGGCATGTCGTAAAGGTCATATTTCCAACGGCATGACTGTGAACAACCACCACGGTTGGCATCACGGTCTGACATGTGGTTAGAAAGGGTACAGCGACCTGAGTATGAGATACACATAGCACCATGGACAAAGGCCTCAATTTCAAGGTCCGTACGTTTACGGATTTCAGCTAATTCTTCCATAGTAACCTCACGTGCTAAAACAACACGAGTCAAGCCATACTGTTTCCAAAAATGAAAAGTTTCAACGTTTGTCGCAGATGCTTGCGTTGACAAGTGGATGTTAAGGCCTGGAGCATAGGTTGAACAGATTTCAATCAAGGCTGGATCAGATGCAATAACGGCATCGAGTCCCATATCACGCAATTCACGGAACCACTCACCTGCACCTTTTTCATTTCCTTCATGGGTAACCATGTTAGAAGCAACGTGCACGTCAACGCCACGAGCGTGAGCGTATTCGATACCTTCACGAAGTTCATCCATGGTAAAGTTTCCAGCACGGCTACGCAAACCATAGGCTTGTCCACCAACGAAAACAGCATCTGCGCCGTAATTTACAGCAACTCTCAATTTTTCCAAAGTCCCAGCAGGTACCAGTACCTCTGGGCGTTTTTTAGTTGTAGTCATAATTTCTCCAATTTGCAAGATTGTCGATTTTAGTTTTTAGGATAGATCCTTCGTTCCCTGAAAATGGAAAACTCTCAACCGAAGGAGGACGTAATTTTATTTTACACGGTCAGGTTCATAATCATAGAAACCTGTGTCCAAACCACGGTTGGCTGGGTGTAATTTATGAATGGCTTCATCGAAGAGGAAGGCTTGATCCTGTGAAAATTCTCCAGCCTCGATGAGGTCACGAGCCTTCACAAAATATTCGGTAATTTTTACGAAGTTTTCACCTGGGCAATAAACACCGTCCAACTTCCAGTGGTCAAAACCATGCTCAACGAGTTCTGAAAGCTTAGTCATCATATCCAGGTCATTATTGGCAAAGATATGTGTTCCATGCAAGTCTTCATAGACTGAGTAGTGAGAATCTGGATCTCCAGGTTCAGAAAGAAAGAGGTCACGTTCTTTGGTAACAGCTTCATCCGTTTTGATAAAGTTGTAGTAGTTTTGAAGAAGTGGTCGTTTTGAGTGGTGAATGATACTTGCCCCGTAAACCAAAACCTCAGCTGGAATTTGAAGATTTTCAGCCATGATGAAGAGTTCCGCAGATGGAATCTCACGGGCCAAAACAGCTTCAGATGCTCCTGCCTGTTTGCCCCAGAAATTAATCTGACGGCTAGAGGTTACCATGGTTGAAGCATCATAAATCATTTTGAAGGGACGTTTATCACGGTTACAGATGTAGAAAACTCCTGCATCACCAACCGTGATATAATCTGCTTTAATATCTTCAAGAAAATCAAGGTAGTCAGGAAGAGCATCCATCATACTTTGGTGCATGAGGGCGTTAACTGCAACAGTTAACTCTTTACCTGACTCATGTACCAGCTCTGCGATTTTTCGCATTTCTGCGAATGAAAGAGGCTTAGGCAAACGAAGGCCAAAAGTTTTTTCGCCGATGTAAATACGATCTACGCCAAGTTCTAGGAGCTCACGTGCCTGCTCGTAGCTCTCAGCTGTCGCTGTAATCACTATTTTTTTCATAACTCATATTATAGCACAAATTGATTGATTTTTTTAGAACTTTTAGGTTTTGTTAAATCGTATTTTGATATTTAAAAATAGTTTTATAATACTAGAATTTCAAAAAAAAACTTTGCAATATAAACTTTTTATGGTATTATTAAAAAGATTGTAACTAGTAAAATACTGACTCAGTCTTTTAGCCTACACAAAATAGTGGTTTAGGTACTTTATATAGAAAGGAGGCAGACATGGCTGACAACTTACACCGTCAATTTGATCACATCGAAGATTTCGAGATTGAACGTCGTCAAACGACCAATTATCAAGACGATCAAGGTCTAAATAGTAATAGTATTAAACTACAAGATATGATTTTCTTTGGACGTGTCTCAAGCTTCTGTGTTTCAACAGTCCTAGTTGCCTTCCTTTTCTTGGTAGCACAGGTAGCTACCTTCTGGGCCTTCTTCTGGGCAATTACCATTAGCGCCATTGGTCAGTTAGGCATTTATGTCCTAATCGAATATCTTAAAGCAAAAGAACGTTGACTAAGGAGTCAACGTTCTTTTTAGTTTGATTCTGCTACTTCTTCAGAGATATCTTTGATATCAATGAAGATATCATCAACGATAGCTTTTGTTTCTGCTTTAACATTGGCTTGCTCAGGTGTTACTTGAGCTGTTTTTTCCTTGATGAGTTCAAAGCTCTCTTTTGCAAAGTCAGCAACTTGAGCTGTTTTTTCTTGAACGGCTTTTGTCAAATCAGTTGCAGTGATGTCGCCATTTTCAAATTTTGTTTTATAATCTTGGAAAGTATCGACTGCTAATTCTTTATAGTCGCTAACTTTTTCCACTACTTGATTTTGGTAAGCTTTAGGATCTTCTTTGAATGAAGCGATTTCCTCATCAATACGTGCTTTAACTGCTTTACCTTTTTCAGTTGTAAAGAAATACGCTGCTGCAGCTCCAGATGCTGCACCAATAATTAGGGTGTTTAGAAATTTACTCATGAAAAGACCTCCTTATTTTTTCTTGTCTTTTTTACCAAATAGTTTTGAAGCAACCTTGCCGATAGCAAAGGCTGAGCCTGCTTTACCGACACTTGCTCCTGCTGCACTTGCCTTAGCAGCGAGGTGACGAGCTCGAGTATTCAAGTCAGAAACACTTTCTGAAAGATCAGCTACTGCTACAAAGAGAGGATCAATCGTTTGAACTTTTTCATTAACATCTTCAACCAAGACATTAGCCTTAGCCAAAATTTCATTTGTTTGGTGAAGTGTTACGTTAATATCTGTACGAAGAACCGCAACTGTTTCTTCAACTTCTTTGACAACATGACGTGTGCGAAGTAAAGTTGGGATTAATGCAATTAGAAATGCAGCAAGTGCGATTGCGATAATAAGAAATGCAATTTCTACCATAGTTTTAGACTCCTTTGACCTGTTTAAAAGGTTAACAAAAAAACTGAATGTTTGACTCCTGCCTCGTATGACCTTTGTTATTATAATTTTCACTTCATTATAACAAAGTCTGAACAGTATGACTAGTTTTTCATTTTATAATCTGCTTTTTGACGTTGTTTACGGAAATATAAGAGGACAGCTCCAAGGATAATGATGGAAATGCTGACCCATTGTGAGACACGCAAGCCGACAAACATAAGACTATCCGTACGCATGCCTTCAATGACAAAGCGTCCAAGTCCATACCAGATAAGGTAAAATGAAGTCACATCTCCCTGTCGCAATCCCTTATTAAAATATCGTAGTCCCAGAATAATGCTAAAACCAACTAAATTCCATAGGCTTTCATAAAGGAAGGTAGGTACACGGTAGCTTCCATCAATAAACATCTGCTGACGGATAATTTCTGGAAGATAATTCAGTTGACTAACTGCTTTTCCATAGGCCTCTTGATTGACAAAATTTCCCCAGCGACCGATGCTCTGAGCTATCATGACCCCAGGGGCCGCAATATCTAGAAAATCTAAAACCGCTATAGCATGACGTTTGGCGAACCAATAAAGGACAGCTGCACCAGCAATCAAGCCACCATAGATAGCAATTCCACCATTCCAAATCGCAAAAATTTCCGATGGATTTTGGCTGTAATAAGACCACTGAAAAATCACATAGTAGAGCCTAGCACCAACAATGGCTATAGGAAAGGCTAAGAGAATAAAATCTAAGATATGCTCAGGATTGATTCCCTTTTCAGGAGCCAAACGCTGAGCCAGATAAACTGCAAGCAAAAGACCAGATACAATACAGATAGCATACCAATGAATACTGATTGGACCAAGTCTTAGAGCAATTGGATCAATAGTAGCTAACATTAGTCTTCACCATTCTTACTAATGAGGTCAGTCAAACGGTCCTTAAAAGTTTTGGTTGCATCATATCCCATTTGCTTAGCACGATAGTTCATTGCTGCAGCTTCTATAACGACTGACACGTTACGTCCTGTCTTAACAGGAATGCGGATACGTGGAATCTTAACGCCCTGTAATTCAATCTCTTCATTGCTATTTCCAAGACGGTCAAAGACCTCGTCATTTTCAAAATGCTCAAGACATATGCACAACTGAACTTGAGATGAATCACGGACAGCACTAGCTCCGTAAAGACTCATAACGTCAATGATACCAACCCCACGGATTTCAAGAAGATGGAGAAGAATTTCTGCAGGTTCCCCCCAGAGAGTTCCTTCATCCTTAGCATAGACATCTACACGGTCATCAGCAACTAGACGGTGGCCACGTTTCACCAACTCGAGCGCTGTCTCACTCTTACCGATACCAGAGTCCCCTTGAATAAGAACACCCATCCCGTAGATATCTACCAGAACACCATGGACACTAGTACGTTCAGCTAATTGAGAGTTGAGATACCAAGACATGTCACCTGAAAGTGATGATGTAGAGTTGCGTCCTTGAAGAACTGCTACACCATTTTCCTTAGCAGCTTGAAGCATCTCTTCTGGAATCTCAAGACCACGCGCCACGACAACAGCTGGAGTTTCCTCTCTAAATATATTAGCAAAAACAGAATAACGGTTATTAGCAGTCATGGTTTTAAGGTAGGACCACTCCTTCATCCCAACCAACTGAAGTCGTTCTGGTGAATAATAGTCAAAATAACCCGTCATTTCTAAACCAGGACGAGAGATATCAGCCGTTGTTATCGCTTTTGCCAAAAGCTCCTCATTCCCATAGACAACCTTAAGTTTAAGCTTATCAACCAACATTTTAACAGTTACTGTCATGTTATTTCCTCCGATTATTTACTAGTTTCATTGTATCATAAAAAGGTTTTCAATGCGGTTCGCAAAGCAAAAAAAAAGACCTATGACTAACACTAAGGTCAATCATAGATCTTTTCTGTTATCATTTACTCACCATTTCCACTCGTCTTCTACAGGTTCAGCATTTTTGCGTTTTCTTCCATCCTTAAGTTTTATTTCGGGATAAATATCCTCTTTATAAGGAAGGAGGAGGGCTAAAACTAAGTATAAGAAGATTCCAAACTGCGTGGAAACCATGAGAATAATAGCTAAGACACGAGCCAAAGTGAGGTTCCAGCCAAATTTATCTGCCAAACCTGCAACAACACCGGCGACGAGTCTATTTTTTCGTATCTTATAGAAGTGATTTGGCATGGTTTTCTTCTCCTATCATTTCGTTGATATCATTGTATGATTTTTTGAGACAAAAAAAATCAGTCCTAGGACTGATTTAGAAAAATGAGTTTGCCTTGGCACAAACCGCATCCAAATTTCTGTGTATTGACACGGCGTTTGCGACGGTAAGTGTGACCACAAGATTGGCACTGATAAAGGAAGTAATTTTCTGCCTGGTTTCGCATTTTGGGGGCGTACCTAAGGCCATCCACCCTAGCTAGTAGGTCCTTGAAATCTCTATCCCCATGTTTGCAGCCCTTCCCTTGAAAATAAAGGTGGTAGTGACAGAGTTCATGACGGACGATTTTCCGAAAGGTCTCGAGGCCGTGTTCTTCATAAAGTTTCGGATTGAAATCTAAGTGTCCATCCTTGGGGAAGAAACGACCTCCAGTGGTCCTCAGGCGCTTGTTCCACAAGGCTTGATGCTTAAATTTCCAACCGAAATCTTCGATAGAAACTGTCTTAACATAATCAGTTAGATTCACGTGGATTCACCAAGGAAAGATTAAGCTTTTCGTGTTCTAAGTCAATTTTTGACACCCATACGGTAACTAAATCCCCAACAGAAACCACTTGGCTTGGATGGTTAACGAAACTCTTACTCATCTCAGAGATATGGATAAGACCATCCTCATGGACACCGATATCCACAAAAGCACCAAAGTCCACAACGTTACGTACTGTTCCTTCAAGTTTTTGCCCCACCGACAAGTCTTTGAGCTCAAGAACATCCTTGCGAAGTACCGGTGCTTCAAAATCATCACGCAAGTCTCGACCTGGTTTTAAAAGGTCAGCAATGATATCTTTAAGGGTTTCCTGACCAAGCCCTAGCTCTTCTGCTGTGTCATTAAGATTAAGAGCCTTCAATTTTGCCTTAGCAGAGTCGTCCAAATCTGTGATGTCTAACTGCTTGAAGAGAGCCTTCACCGCTGGATAAGACTCTGGGTGGACTCCCGTATTATCCAAGATATTTTTAGCGTTTGGAATACGGAGGAAACCGGCAGCTTGTTCAAAGGCTTTGGCACCAAGACGTGGGACCTTCTTAATTTCATCACGTGATGTAAACTCCCCATTTTCCTCACGGTAGGCAACAATATTTTCTGAGATAGTCTTGTTGAGACCTGAGACATGTGACAAGAGAGTACTACTTGCCGTATTGACATTGACACCAACCTGGTTAACCACGGTATCAACGACGAAATCAAGATTTTCAGAGAGTTTCTTCTGGCTAACATCGTGCTGGTATTGGCCTACTCCGATTGATTTGGGGTCAATCTTAACCAATTCCGCCAGAGGGTCTTGAAGACGACGGGCAATGGAAATAGCAGAGCGCTTTTCGACCGTCAAGTCTGGGAACTCATGACGGGCCAACTCTGAAGCAGAGTAGACTGAGGCACCACTTTCATTGACAATGACATAAGAGGTCTCTGGGAAATCTTTGAGGACTTCTGCCACAAAGGCTTCACTTTCACGGCTGGCTGTTCCATTTCCGATAGCAATAATCTCAATAGCATGCTCTTTGATAAGGTCAGCCAAGTCTTTCTTAGCTTGAGCAATCTTAGCTTGACTTGCTGGAGCAACTGGATAGATGACCTGAGTTGTAATCAGTTTCCCTATTTGGTCAACGACGGCCAATTTAGCTCCTGTACGAAAGGCTGGGTCAAATCCAAGTACCCTCTTTCCTTTAAGTGGTGAGATTAGGAGAAGGCTTCGAAGATTTTGAGAGAAAAGATTAATGGCTCCATCTTCTGCTGCTTCAGTCAACTCACTACGGATACGACGCTCCATAGCTGGAATGATTTTCTTCTTGAGCGACTGGTTGATGACTTCCTCAATATAATCATTTTTTTGCTTGAAACGGGCACTGTAAAAACGATGCATTTTCTCAAGATTGTGCTTAAAGTTTACCTTGATAACGCCTAATTTCTCACCACGGTTAAGGGCCAGAGTACGGTAACCTTGGAGTTTAGATACCTTATCCGCAAAATCATAGTAAATCTTGAAGGTTTCCTTTTCATCCAGAGATTGATCCTTTAGGATCGAAGTGATCTCACTGTTCTTCCAGATTTCGTTGTAAGTCCAAGAGCGCAAGCTATTGTCCTCAGAAAAGGCCTCAACCAAAATATCCACAGCACCCGCAAGGGCCTTGTCAGCTGTTGGAAAGGCTTCGGATGTCAACTTTTCAGCTTCATCTTTGAGGTTTGAACTATTTTGCAAGATAAGACGAGCCAGTGGAAAGAGACCTGCTTCACGGGCAATAGTCGCTTTAGTGCGGCGTTTTTCCTTATAGGGAAGGTAGAGTTCTTCCACGTCTGCCAACTTTTCAGCCGCTTCGATGGCTGCCTTTAGTTGGTCAGTCAATTTGCCCTGAGCCTCAATCTTTGCCAGAACCGTTTCCTTGCGGTCTTGGAGGGCTGTCAAAGACTTATCCATATCAATGATAGCCTTGATTTGCGTTTCATCCAGATTTCCGGTTTTTTCCTTACGGTAACGGGCGATGAAGGGAATGGTATTACCTTCTGCGGTCAATTCCAAAACGGTTTCAACTTGTTGTTTTTTTAGGCCCAATTCTTGAGCCAATGTCTCTAAATTTCGATTTTCCATAAACTCTATTATACCACGATAGGAGGTATGCTTGGGCAGAAAACCTTGTAGATGAAGCGAGATTTTTTGAGCAAGAGGTAGTATAATAAGAGAGTAAACCTATTCTTAAGGCTATTTCTTTCGGAAAATAGATGCATCTTCCTTGAAGCAAAGCTTCTTCTGCTGATTACCTAATTTTCTGTCAGAAATGACGCCCTTAGTATCTTAATTAACTCGGAGGCTTTTTATGGCGGTTATTCAGAAAAAAACAAATGAACTTGAAAGCATGATGGCATCTTTTGCAGTTATCCCTGATTTTGAAAAGGCGGGAACTGATCCTAAGAAGGACAAACGTCTTCAAGAAGATAAGAAGAAATAAAAGTTATGGCTATTTTTCATCAACTACCAGATAGCGTTTTTCAGCTTCTGGCAGTTTTTCTATCTATTATTATCGAAGCCCTGCCCTTTGTTTTACTGGGAAGTATCGTGTCTGGCTTTATCGAAGTCTTCTTGACTCCTGAAAAGGTCCAAAACTTCCTGCCGAAAAACAAGGTCCTGGCTATTCTCTTTGGAACTCTAATTGGTTTTATTTTCCCTTCTTGTGAGTGTGGGATTGTTCCCATTATCACGCGCTTTTTAGAGAAAAAAGTGCCTAGCTACACGGCTATTCCTTTCATGGCAACTGCCCCTATTATTAATCCAGTCGTTCTCTTTGCGACCTATACGGCCTTTGGGAACTCTTGGTACTACGTGTTTTTACGTTTCCTCGGGGCTTTCTTGATTGCCATGATTTTGGGAATCTTGCTGGGCTTTGTGGTGGATGACCAGATTCTTAAGGAAAATCGAAAGGTCAGTCATGTGCACGACTATAGTGGTTTGTCAGCTGGTAAGAAAGTTTTTCAAGCCTTGATTCATGCGGTAGATGAATTTTTCGACACTGGGCGTTACCTGATTTTCGGGAGCCTGGTGGCCGCAAGTATGCAGACCTACCTACCTACCCGAATCCTAACGACCATCGGTCATAATTCTGTGACAGCCATCCTCATCATGATGCTCCTGGCCTTTATCCTCTCACTTTGTTCTGAGGCAGATGCCTTTATCGGAGCTTCACTACTCTCTAGTTTTGGAGTGGCACCAACAGTGGCCTTCCTCATCATCGGTCCTATGGTTGATATCAAGAACTTGATCATGATGAAACACCAGTTTAAGACACGCTTTGTCGGGCTCTTTGTGGGAACCGCAAGTCTGGTAACAGTCATTTACTGTCTAGTATTGGGGGTGATTTAATGTTACGTTTTCTCATCTTATCTGGGTATTTTGAGCTCGTCATGTACTTGCAAGTTTCTGGCAAGCTCAACCAGTACATTAATATCCACTACTCCTACCTGGCTTACATTTCCATGGCGCTTTCCTTCATCCTCGCTTTGGTTCAACTCATCGTTTGGATGAAGAAAATAAAGGTTCACTCGCATTTGTCAGGTCGAGTGGCCAAGGGAGCCAGCATCGTTCTCTTGGCATTTCCAGTTCTCACTGGGCTCTTAGTGCCAACGGTGACCCTGGATGCCAATACTGTATCAGCTAAGGGTTATCATTTTCCACTGGCTGCAGGGAGCGATCCTAACCAGGCCGACCAAGAGGGAACGACTATCCAGTATTTGAAGCCAGACACCAGCTCCTACTTCACCTCCTCAGCTTATGAGAAGGAGATGACCAAGGAGCTAGCCAAGTACAAGGGACGTGAGACCATCCAGATTACCACGGAAAATTACATGGAAGTCATGGAGCTCATCTATCTCTATCCAAACGATTTCGTGGGTAAGAAGGTCACCTATACCGGCTTTGTTTACAATGACCCACAGACCGAGGGATATCAGTTCATCTTCCGTTTCGGTATTATCCACTGTATCGCCGATTCAGGTGTTTACGGACTGGCAACGACAGGAAGCGACCAAACCTTTAAGGATAATACCTGGGTAACAGTCACTGGTACCATCACTGTGAATTATTATCAAAACCTTAAACAGAGCCTCCCTATCCTTAATTTGACTGAGGTTAAAGAGGTTAGTCAGCCTGACAATCCTTATGTTTATCGTGTATTTTAAAAAGCCAAGTTCAATTGAACCGGCTTTTTATGTTGAATCAAACTGTACAGTTACTTAAATCTTGAGAGTACAAAAACCCGTTGGAATCGTGATTAATAGTAACTGTTGTTGTACAGTTACTTAAATCTTGAGAGTACAAAAACTAGCGTCTAGGGTAAATATACCGCACTGATGTTGTACAGTTACTTAAATCTTGAGAGTACAAAAACCGTATTCCCTACGCTGATTGTCACTTATAGGTTGTACAGTTACTTAAATCTTGAGAGTACAAAAACACTTATTGATTGCTGATTTGCTTGGTAGTTGTTGTACAGTTACTTAAATCTTGAGAGTACAAAAACAAATGGAACGGCGAGGGCTTGCCCTCAAAGGTTGTACAGTTACTTAAATCTTGAGAGTACAAAAACCGCCATCAACTTTTACCGCTTGAGCTTCTAGGTTGTACAGTTACTTAAATCTTGAGAGTACAAAAACAAGTATAACATCCTCTAAACCTGTGTTATAGTTGTACAGTTACTTAAATCTTGAGAGTACAAAAACAATGTTGTCGGCGCTCTCTTTGCTGGTTGTGTTGTACAGTTACTTAAATCTTGAGAGTACAAAAACCTTACACTATTACCGCCGCCCCATGTTTTTAGTTGTACAGTTACTTAAATCTTGAGAGTACAAAAACGCTACTGATTTATCTTTAGATGAGCCTAGAGTTGTACAGTTACTTAAATCTTGAGAGTACAAAAACTTGCCTATTTCACGATATTTTTTCACGAATGTTGTACAGTTACTTAAATCTTGAGAGTACAAAAACTACAATGGTGCAAGAAATCTATTTAGACTAGTTGTACAGTTACTTAAATCTTGAGAGTACAAAAACATAGGTTTTAGCCTTAACATGATGAGCTTCGTTGTACAGTTACTTAAATCTTGAGAGTACAAAAACAGTAATGATGGTCGGTTATTTTTCAGACATGTTGTACAGTTACTTAAATCTTGAGAGTACAAAAACTTTAGTCCAGCTCTAAGATTTGAGGTGAAGGTTGTACAGTTACTTAAATCTTGAGAGTACAAAAACGTTAGTAGATGACGATACTTCATCATCATGTTGTACAGTTACTTAAATCTTGAGAGTACAAAAACCTCAAATGATTTTTGAGATTTTCATACCCACATAGTGATTATAAAATCAATAACTGTTCTTGTCAATCCTTACTTTCTAAAAATTTCTGTAAAAGTTTTTCATCAGATTTTTGTAAATATCTTATACGGTAACTAAAATGAAACAACTGATTTAGGATATTCAATATTACTGAATCAACAAGTGAGAGACTAGGTTGTCTCAGCATTTTTGTCAATAAATAAGGTGTCACAGTTTCTAAAGACATCCTAAAGCCTTCTCTCGTCGGAAAATCATTACTTGGATAATATTTCATTACCCTTTCATACATAAACTCAACATCATACAAATGCTCCACCTGGTCAGATAAAATATTGACGAACCTACTATTTTCTTCATCAATTTTTAAATAGCCTTGGTCACTAGGAAACAAAATAAAGGTTAGATTTGGATACTTCTTGACCAGATGACAGATTTGCCTATAAAAAATAGTATAAGATTCTTCTGAGATAAAGCCATCAATATTTTTTAGCACAATGAGATACTTCTCTGTTGTTTGTAAAAGAAGATGGTCTAACATTTCTAAAAAGAGGGATAGTTTATCAATATTAGAAACCCATTCAAAAGATAGATTCTTGTTCTCAATGGTAAAAAATGGGCTAAAATTTTTTGTGAGTAGTTGGTCTAGTGTTAGAGGGAGATTCTCCAAATGGTATTCCACCTGTCCACAGTTTAAGTTTATATGCCGATTCATAGCTTCTTCAATAAGCTCTACTTGTTCATTAATTTTCTCCAAATGGCCTACAATATCAACTTGATTGACAATTTTACGAAGGTAACCGTGAGCAAGTGTTCCTTTCTTGTATTCCATCTGCTCCAGTAAATCCTTAAAAGTTGAAATGTCGATATAGTGATAGCTACTTCGTTTCACTATTTCTCTGGCCTCATCAAGTATGGTAGGCTCCTCATAATCAAAAATACTTAAGTCCTCTCTCGAGTATTTTTTTCCACCAAAATACCAGCTCAAAATCTGCAAAATATAATATTTGAGTTCATTATTTTGACCAACAATTTGTGTGATTGCACCGATATTCAATTCAATACGATCTTTGTAAGGATGTCGTACAAAAAATTTCATATGGCCACCAACTTATTATCACTGACGATTTCCTCTTGCTTAGTTTTGCCACCTATAATTAATGTCATCTCTGAAAATTGCTTTTCAGTAACCGCCAAAAGTCTCACATTTCCAGCAGGCAGATTGCTCATCTTTAGCTTCTTATAAAATTTATTTGCAAAGCTTCTATTAGGACAAGTGCGATAATAGACCGAAAATTGTAACATTTCAAACCCATTTGAAATTAATTCTTTACGAAAATTACGATAAATTCTTTTTTCATCCTTGGATTCCATTGGTAAATCAAAAAAACATAATAATCTCAACGCTTCATACCTCATCTTATTTTCTCCACTCTAAACTTGATACCACTGGGCAGTGGAATTTACTGCTATCTTTTTCCGAAATATATTTGATAAAGCCTTTGACATATTTGTCCATAGCAACTGTCACTGAACAGGTCTCTTTGCCATATTTGATTTTAGCATTGAGTAAATCTGTCAATCCCAACCTATACTCATACTTAAGGAATTCCTGATCTCGTAGATTATCATATACCCAAACATCTACAATCTGTCTAAATGGCTCCATCAAGTCGTCAACCAAATTAAACTGATTGTATTCATTTTTATGGAAGATTCCTAATAGGCCATTTAAACCATAACCCGCCACTATTCTAGCCATCTGAGCCCTCATGATAGCATAGCCATAGTTTAAACCAGCATTGATGACATCAGCTTCTTTCTGAGTTACTCTGACAAATTGTTTACCAAAGAGCTCATTAAAGTAGACCTTGGCAGCATGTCCCTCTCTATTCGTTCTATCACCAGGTTCTATCTGCTCTTTATAGTCTGAAAGTAATCTAATGTTGTCCAGACTTTTTTCAAACATGGCTAGGACATCCTCTTGGTTATTGATTTTATAATAAGTTACAATCTGCCATGCCTTGTCCTTTTGTTTCTGAGACCAATCCAGCTGTTCTTTCAAGCGCTTGTACGCTCTAAAGTGCCCATTTTGTGAGTGATAAATCCCTGTTGGTAAATGTTCATTATCACAAACAACTAAAGCAATATTATATTTACTTAAGGCACTTAATAGACGAAGGGTAACAACTGTATCCCCACCTTCTGCAACGATTATCGAAATATCACTTAGTGGCACCGTAAACTCTTGTCCCATCTTTTGCACTAATAAGTTATCAAGCTTTAAGCGCATCTTCTCGCTTTGACTGACATGTACAACTCTCCAAGTCATTTCTTCTCCTCTTTAAATAACGAAAACACCCTGCCATAAAATGACAGGGTGTTGATTTCGGCATGAAGCCTTATCTTTGTAGCTTCTGCAAGATTTAAGTAACTGTGTAAGGCGTCCCTTACACTATTATTATAGTATATGATAACTATAATTGCAACACTTTCTAACAATTAATATTAAAAATCTAGCTTAGGCTTATCACCCTCATTTTTGATGATATGCTGATTTCCTAGGACATCTGTTCTTACCTTATAAATAGAAATATTTGATTTTCCTAGCCCTTTTTTGCATTGACCACTATTAGCAACGTTACCCAACACTTTAATTAACGCCTCACCTCCTTCAAATTTCTGTTTATCATAAGGTTTTAATTCAACATAATGCTTTTGTTTAGGCATAGTTCGAGAAAGAAAACGGAAAAGCTGTTGTTCTTTTGTTTCTGTATCTTTAACGAGTAACAAATCATTTTTATAAAGTGTAAACTTGAATTCTGAATCAGAATCTACACCCTCTTTTTTCTTAATGTCATTGTATTTTTCCTGGGAAATCTTATATGTTCCTGTCCCTTTTTCAAATTGTAAATCAGCATATTTCAATCCGAGGATTTCGTATTTTCCAGTAGTCTTATTGAAATAGACATCCGCTCTCCATGGAGAAACTGACTGTAAGACAACTTTATTGTTACTATCCTTCGGAGTAATATCAATATGATTGCCTAGCTTACTATCATAGTATTTAAGACTCTTGATTTCAGGACCATTGCCTTTTTTACTATATTTACGAATATAGCCATGTTCTTCTTTATATTTTAGGAAAGGATTACATGGTACCTCTTTCCCTTTTTCATTTATTTGCTTATTAGGATAGTTCTCTAAAATTGGCTCGATAACTTTCTCAAAGGTTTGTGGGTCGTGACGATACATGAGGAATTTTGACTTATCCTTCTTATAAATCTTCATAAAGGCATCATAACCATCCTGAGTATAGATATCTTTGATTTTCCCTAAGACATAAGTTTCATCCGCCTTATCTTTTCCTACTTTAGCCTGTCTTGTCGCATAAATAGTGGCATCTGATATTTTACGATTAAACTTAGAATCCACTTGATAAGAGAATAAGATACTGTCTTCAAATTCTTTACTCTTCAATGTATCAACAAAATGTTGATAAGGGGCTTTGAACACAGATTCCTTGTACTCATCATCACTAATAAGTTCACCTGTTTCAATATCAAGGAGTTGGTCTTCTGAATAACTTACAAGGGTATTCTTTTGTTTTTTCCACAAATTCAACTGACTTGAGGCGGCAATAATCAATGCATCGACAGCATGGTGATGATAAGTATCACGAGTCTTCTCAATTCCCCAATGGCGTCTCAATTGAGATGTAAATTGGCCACGAACCACGGAAACTTTTGTATCAATCTTGTGAGCTCTAAAGTGTTCTTGAAGGGCATTGAGGACAACTCTTGAAGCGTATCTTGTATCTACAAGATTTCGTTCAATAAATTTCTTTCGAACATCAAACTTTGAAATATCTTCTTCTGTAAGGAGGTATTCTTTTTTCTTGTTCGAAAGTGTTTTTGACTCACGTACAAAAGCTTTTAATTCACGGAAAGACCACGCATCATCCATACTATCTAAAGCCTGATAAGGTGTTCGTTGTCCTTTTTCTTGGTTAGCAGTTGCATAAACCAAAACCTTATTTGCAAGGCTATCATCGAATGTGATAGAAAGAGGTAAAATATGATCTACTTCAAACTGATTAGAATTATTTATCAAATCATGGATTGAGATTGTCTTACCAGTATAAAGGCAACGTTCTCCTTGCTGATGCCAAAGGCGGATTTTAGTCGCTAATTGCTTATGACCGTGGAAAACACTATGTGGTAATTCAGCCTTTCCATTATATTGGTTAGCAGCCTTAAGCATTGCTGCATCTTTTTCATCTTTGTTGGCTTTTTGAATCTTTTGAATAGCTTTCTTTTCATCATCTTCATTTGTTTCACGAGCCATTTCGATGACAATATTGTCAAAGTCTCCGTATTCTTTAATCGCCGCATTTACGATTTTTATAGCCTGGCGAACAGACTTAGCAACAACAGGATTATAGATTTCTTCAGTTAATAGTTTTTCATCTATATATTTTGTTTTATTTGAAGACGAAGTCGTTTTTTGTTTTCCAAGTCGTGTTAGGATAGTCATTTGCTCTTCTGACGTCTCATACAATTCTGGAATTAACTCCATCATCAGTTTGACAGAAAAATTATGCCATCCTTTTCCAAAAATGGAACTATTTGCTTTGCGGAATTGAACCAATTCGTCAACTTGCTTCTGGCTAAAGCTACCATCAGCAAATTCATGTTCTAAGGCTTCTTGAATACCTTCCCTCTCAGTGTTTAATGTTAAGACATAGGCTAATTTATCAAGCGTTTCTCTATCCATTTGCTCAATATCTAAGGTTTCAAGCGTTTTCATTTTTCGATAGGCTTCGAAAGTATGAATCTCAGCCTTACCTGATTTGTCGATACGGTATCCCTTGATATCTGCAACATCACAAGAAAGTAACTTAGCGATATATTTAAAAAGTTTCGCTGGCCCCATTGCCTTTTCATTTTTGACATAATTAATGATTTGATTCTTCTGTTCTTTGCTCAACTTTTTGGTTTCAGTAGGAACTGTTAGATTGTTCAAATCATTTAGCAAATTGAATTCTTGAGCCGTGTAGGAAGCTTTTGCTGCTCTAAACTCGTCTGGATAAAATGTACATTTCCCAATTAGAATTCCAAAAATATTGTCTAAAGTTTCTCCACTCGTTCTGTAACGACCATAATCAGTCCGTGACTTTTCATTTCCGGGTCCATGATAATATTTCCGTTTTCCAGTTAAAATTTCGAGATAACGATTAATAAATTCATCTGTAATCTGTGGATTAAATTCTTGTTGAGTTTGCAGTATCCTTAAGGCTTCTGAACGATAAGCTGATGTTGGAAAGACATTAATCAAGCGATGTTTTTTGCCATCTTTCTCAACAGTAAAATCACCACGTAATTGACCATATGTTTGGTAGCGTTCCAACTGTATCTGTCCCGGTGTCTTAGTTTCTAATTGTTTACTATTTTCCTTAACAATTTGTGCATAGTCTCCTACTGATGAATTTCCGTCATCACTAGCATCATCGAGGTAACTAATCCCACGGTGTTTCACCATATTTTTAAGAGCGATAAACAGTTCTTCATTAGACAATTCATCGGTCAAGCCCTTAACTCGTAATTGATATGGGTTAAGATTAATTGAAATCTTCGTAAAATCAGTGATTAATCCACTTTCCTCAAATAGACGATTTAAACGAACTCTACGATGTTTTTTACGTCGTGTCAAGCGTCTTCCTTGACGATTCGTTCTACGTACTAGGTTATTTTCCGCTTGAGCTGCTGGGAAGATGCGTGAGTTTTTATGGATAATTTCTCCTGTCACTTTGTTAAGGATACCCACACCAACAGAACCTATACCGATATCAAGTCCTAAAACTAAGTCACTCATTTAATAATCCCCTTATGCTTTTTTCTAATATTATAAACTAGTATCTGAAAATTCGCAACTTTTTTGTAAACGCTATAATCTATGTTTTAAAAAATCAATTTAATATCATTTTTATCTAAACAACGTTATTCACTTCATTCCGAAACCTAGAAAAAATATAAGTAGTCCTCCCTCTAACGACTTTGCTCATGTAAAAAACCAAGTCAGCTTAGACTTGGTTTTGGATTTTATTTTTGAACAAATGATTTTAAACTACTAACTTGTTGGCAAGGACATCGGAATATTAAGCCTCACCTTCATCTTACCGTTGGTAACTGTGGCTTGGTCAATCTCGTATCCTATTTCAGGAAGCTTGATCTGGATCTGGTTGTTAACCATACGAACACCACTGCTAGACTGGGCAATACTCTTCTTGAGATAAGGCAGAACCAGTGATTTTGGAACTGGAAGGCGACCAAGGTGGGCACCTGCCAAATCTAGTAGGATGACTTCTTTGTTAGTGCTAACCGTAAAATCAAGGCTAAATGTTGATTCGATAAGGCCAAGAGATACGGGAACCTTAGCTGTTAGATAGGCATCATTCAACTCTACGGTACTGTTTTGCAGGGTCTCATCATTAGATTCAGCCATGCTTGCTTTTAGGACTTGGCGAAACTGATTACTATCAAGATTAATCTTGGTTGAAAGGCCACCTGATGATAGGGATGCCCCACCGATACCAGCCTGGGCTAAATCAACAAGAGATGTTTGTGGTGATACATTTTTTAATTGGTCTTGACTATCGATATTGTCCGGAATAAGTAGAGCCACCACTGCCAAAAAGAGCACAATGACGAGGATAAGGAGTCGCTTAAACCATTTCCACATAGGGATACCTCATTTCAATTTTTCACTTTTGATGTCTATTGTACTGTAATCAAGGGAAAAAAGCGAGTAAGAACTGGAAATTCTCTCATATTTTTTTAATCCAATAGGTAGGGTTCAAGAGCTTCATAGACTTTTAAGTAGGCATTGGCATATAGGTGAACGCCGTCATATGGTGGAACCACTGGTTTCCATAAGGTCTCCTCGGTTATATCATTAGTACCGATATTGCTGAAAACCTTAGTCGGTCTCAAATCCAAAAGCAGGGAATGGATATGCTGGACAAATTCATCCGTATTCAAACCACTGATGCCTCGATTATAGATGATATCGTCGATATCTCTACTCCCAGCAAGTTCACAAAGGGGAAAAAGCTCCATGAGAGAGGAGACAATGAAGAGCATCTCCCCCTTGATGACGACCTCATTTAAGTACTGATAGTTTTTCAGTTTGGTTTCTTATGTGGGAATATATCCACTTAACCTTTTAACGATAGTATAAAGTCATCGTTAAAGGTATTACCTCGACAAATTTAGGGTTATCTATCTCACTCTTTTTTCAAATCTTAAGAAGAAATCTATAAGAGCATCTAGCAATTCAATCTAATAATGATGCTAACAAATACGAATACTCTGCTTTTGAAATATAGCCTTCATGGAACAACTCTTCTATATCAAGTCTCATTCCATCAATATTCAATGCGTTATCTTCCGTAAAATACATTCTATCAGCGAGAGGTGTGTAGTTATTATAGGTAAAATAACTTTTTTCCGTTTTATACTGTTTTTTATTCAGCCATTCAAATGGACTTACTCCATACTTCTTGTGAAACTCTTTAAAATCTGGTGTCTTAAAATTCGAAAGCTTTGCTTCACTTATTACTTTAGAAAAATACATATAGTCATTTGAATAAACCGTATATTTCCCTTTAAAGTAATCTCCTATCGAACCAGTTCCTGCAAATAAGTCTGCAAAGGTTTCTCCCTCAATTTTATATTTGTCAATAACTTTCTCAATAAAAGTTAACAATTTTGTCTTATTTCCCAAATAGCACATCATTCAACCCTATCCTTATTTTCAAGTTTATATTCAATAATCTCTTCTAGTTGACATTGAAGTGCTTCACATAGCCTTGCAAGTGCCTCCATAGAAACAGTCTCATCTTTAGATAATCTAGATAATGTCGAATTTGTAATCCCAGCCATATCTCTCAAAGATGTTTTGTTAATTCTCCTTTTCAACGTTAACTCCCACAGTCGTTCATAACTAAAACCCATGTAGTTCCTCCGTCCACAAAAGTGGAATATTATTCTATAAATATAGAATTGTTATATCACAGAATGCCACTTTATAATTAACCGTTTTAAACTTATTATGTACTTTTTTGGAGTTTTGAGTGATAAAAAGGCACTCTAGGGAATCATTCACCAGAGTGCACCCGTCATTATTTCCAATTAATTTTAGCTGAAATTCCTAGCTGCTTAGTTAACTTTTCAAGCTTATTTTTAGTATCTTTTCTTGAAAAATTTGTGAATAGCCATACACCTGGAGCCACTTCTGCTGAAATTGGTCTGCCATTATAAGTTGAAACTTTTCTACCTAAAACGACTCCAGCAGTTGGTGCATTTGGCGCTATTAACTCTTCTATCTGTTGTTTGTATTTATCGTCGACAAGCATTGATTTTACGAAATCAACAAACAGACCTCTTGCAGACTTTGATTGTAGTGTATGACCATCATATTGAATTTCAAACATATCTGATGGACTAACCTCATTCGTTAATTCACCCTCTGAAACACCAAACAGATCAATATTTGCAATATCATCAATGATCTCAAAAACAGTCTCATACAATTGATCTGACTGGGCTTTTGAAAGCTTCCCAATATAAGATTTGTTTCCAATAGTTGAATTCATCATTTGGTAATCTGATTTCTCAGTGAAATCTTGAATGAGTCGCTTCTCCAAATAATCGGTATCAGCTTTTGATAGTTTTCCATCTGTTCTGGAGAAAAATAAAACTGACTCAACCCATTTCTTATCTTCTTTAGAAAAGTGTTGATATAACCGTTGATAAATGGTTTGGCCTGCAGATTGCCCACGTAGCGTTTATTTCCACCAATTAAAACATAGATAGCTGTATGACTCGCAAAGTCTTGTTCTTTTAGATAAGGCAAGTCACTGCGATTCATGGAAACTAGCATTGCCGGCTCACGTTCAAAATATGAAATATTATCTTTTTGTGAATCTTAGAATATAAAAATCTGCTTCATAACCTTGTCTCCCATGGAATTTCGATAATATATTATATCACGTAACCGTTACCAAAATCATCTAAGCTATCAACTCTACGGTGTAAAACCCGTCAACTCAAGGCTCCATAACATTTCTGTCAACTCTACGGTTCGCCATGAAAAAGTCATTTTTACACGGAAAAAGGGCAATCCGAGGATTCCCCCGAGCTGCTCAAAACCTTATTATATCACCGTTCCACACGAGTGAGCAGACCTACACACTCGATGTGATGCGTCTGCGGAAAAAGATCCACCGGCTGTACTTTCTTCAATTCATAGCCCAACTCTTGATAGCGTTTGATATCACGCGCCATGGTTGCTGGGTTACATGAGACATAAGTAATCTTCTCAGGTTGCATGGCGACGCTGGCTTTGATGAAGCTTTCCGTCAACCCCTTGCGTGGTGGATCTACAATGATGACATCTGGTTTGATACCATCCTGGCTCCATTTAGCCATGGCATTTTCAGCTGAGTTAGCCACATAGTGGGCATTTGTAATGCCGTTGCGTTCTGCATTTTTCTTGGCATCTTCAACAGCTGTTTCGATGACTTCAACGCCGTAGACTTCCCTGACCTGTTTCGCAAATGACAAACCGATTGTCCCGATTCCTGAATAGGCATCAATAACAATGCTGTCGCTGTTTAGATCTGAGAAATCAATGGCTATTTGATAGAGTTTTTCAGCCATCTCAGTATTAACCTGATAGAAAGACTGGGCAGAAATCTCATAGTCATTGCCCAACATACTGTCTGTGATGGTGTCTTGGCCATAAAGGGTGCGGAACTCCTTACCAAAGATGGCGTTAGTGTTCTTATCGTTGATGTTTTGAATGATTGAAACAATACTTGGAAAGGCTTCCGTAATCTTAGCAATGACTTGGTCAATACGGAAAACTTTTGGTTTGGTCGTTACAAAGACCAACATCATCTGACCTGAATAATGACCACGACGAACTACCAAATGACGAATCAAACCTGTCTGCTCCTTCTCATCATAAGGTTTGAGGTCATAACGACGGAGAAGGTCACGGACAAAGACAATGAGTTTATCAATTTCCTTGTCTTGAATGAGGAAATCTTCAATTGGAATCAAGTCGTGCGAATTCTTGCGGTAGAAACCTGTTTCAAGCTGACCTTTAACACGGCGAACGGGCACCTGCGCCTTATTACGGTAGGCGTAAGGTGTTTCCATACCTAGTGTTTCAGCAACTTCTACGTCCGAGATACCGGCTGTCTTATAGAGGTTATCGACGACTTGTTTACGCTTGAACTTAAGCTGCTCAGTGTAAGTCATATGCCCAAAATCAGCAATCCCTGAACGAAGATAAGTAGCATTAATATCCTGATTACGACTTGGTGAAAGGGTCACATACTCATCAACCTTACCAAAGCCGATATTCTTCTTAAGCTTAAGCACACGCATTCTGATGACTTCACCCGGTAGGGCATTATCCACGAAAAAGACAAAGCCGTCGACCTTGGCTACGCCTGATCCTTCATGTGTCAAATCGACAATTTCAACTTCTACAATATCGTTTTTATTTAACATAATTCAACTTTCTTTACTTTTAGGGGGCCTAAATATACCTTCAAAGGCCTTTTACTACCCTCCATTATAGCACATATAAATCAAATTTATGACTAGCCATAAATAATATAAATTTTACAGAAAAGTCATACAGTGCTATCATAGGTCCATGACAAAAAATTAAACGACTCAGCAACTTGCTAGATGTCGTTTCTATCTAAAGGAGAATAGAAATCATGCCAGATATTACCATTCATACAATCGAAACTGCACCAGAAGAAGTTAAAGACGTCCTTCAAACAGTCAAAGATGCCAATGGGGGATTCATTCCAAACTTGATTGGTCTCCTTGCTAATGCGCCAACTGCGCTTGAAGCTTACCGTACTGTCGGTGAAATCAACCGTCGCAATTCATTGACACCAACTGAACGTGAGATTGTTCAAATTACAGCTGCTGTTACTAACGGATGTGCCTTCTGTGTGGCAGGTCACACAGCCTTTTCAATCAAGCAAATCCAAATGGCACCTCAACTTTTGGAAGCCCTTCGTAACCGTACACCAATCGAAGACGATCCAAAACTTGATACCCTTGCTAAATTCACTATTGCCGTAATCAATACTAAAGGTGCTGTTGGTGACGAAGCCTACAATGACTTCTTGGAAGCTGGCTACACTGCTCAAAATGCCCTTGACGTTATCTTGGGTGTCAGCCTTGCTAGCTTGTGTAACTACGCTAACAATCTCGCACAAACACCGATTAACCCTGAACTTCAAGAATTCGCTTAATTCAAAACCAAACGATAAACTAGAGGAGGATCTAAGCCTATGTCACGTTTTTCAAAAGAATTCCTTACTTGGTTGGACACCAACGCTGACCATATTGACCAAGAGTCTGGACCAATTGCGGACCAACTTCTTGAAAAAATTGCTGAAAACGACGTCTTTAAGATCGGCGTACCTGCTGAGTTTAATGGCCTAGGTGGTGGTCCTACTCACGTTGTTGATGTGCTTAATGAATTGGCACAACACTCTTTGACAGCTTCCTTTATTTCTTGGGGACACCGTACTTTCATCGAGTATATCTTAGCTAGCGACAATGCTTACCCTCGTGAAACATGGTTGAAAGAATTATATACCGGTGAGCGTGCTGGTGGTACCGGTTTGTCTAACGCCGTCAAATTCTTATCTGATATTGAAGAATTGAATGTTACTATCAGCCAAGAAGGTGATGACTACTATCTTGATGGTCGTTTGCCTTGGGTAACTAACCTTCGTTCTGATAAATTCGCTGCTCTCTTTGCTGCTGACTTTAAAGACGGTAGCCAACCTTGGATTATCACCATTCCATCTGAAGCTGAAGGCCTCAGCCGTTCTGAAGATTTGGAATTTGTTTCCCTTCAAGGTGCTAACACTGCCTCTCTTACTTTTGATCACGTTAAGTTAGATCCTAATTGGGTCCTTTCAAAAGAAGGTGCAGACTATATTGCCAAAACACGTCCGAACTTCCTTGGTTTCCAATTTGGTCTTGCCTTTGGTTTGGCACAACGTTCTCTTGATGAGGTTGAAGCTAGTCTAAACAGTAACCGTAGCGTTCTTCGTGAGGAATTTGAAGCAACACGTGGAAATCTTCTTGCTATTCAAGACCAACTCTTTGCGGGTCTTAATGATGCTAATTATTTCATTGAAAAACCACGTGAACTTTTCCAATTGCGTATCGATATTGTCGACGTCGTAGCCAACAGCCTGCTCCTCGAACTTCAGGCTAGTGGTGGTCGTGGCTATTTGAAAGAATCAGAGTCAAGCTTTATCCGTCGTTGGAATGAAGGCGTCTTCCTTCCAATTGTATCTCCGAGTGCGGTACAGCTTCGTCACATTCTTGCAGCTAGCTAGACAGGCCGGTAGAACAATGAAGGTATTTTTTAAGAAAATTCCCTTGGCCCTATCTAGTCTAGTTCTTGCCCTCTTTAGTTTATCCAATCAAATAAACCACTATGCCCTGATTGCTCAGGGCATTTGGTTTCTGGCAAGTATAGGTTTTATGCTTATACTAGGACGCTTGATTCTTGGCTTTGAAAAAGTAAGGGAAGATTTGCACAATCCAGTCATTGCTTCGGCCTTTGCTAGCTACTTTATGGCTGCCTTTTTCTTTGCCAGCCGCCTTCCACTAGCTCAAATAGGCTTAAGTGTGACTTGGGTTGGGCTCCTTGGACTTTATATTGCCTATATTATTTTTTTCAGTCTGCGTTTTATGCACCCACTATCTTTGAACCAAGTCTTTCCAAGCTGGTTCGTGATCTACGTTGGACCTGCTATCAGTCTTGTGACAGTACCAGCTAGTGTTCCAACTAGCATCAAGGGACTTATTCTGGGACTAACGGGACTGGCGACACTAGCCCTCTTTCCACTTGTTTTGTGGAGAATGAGACAGATAGCCATCCCTCACCTCTATCGACCTATACTTGCCATTTTAGCAGCACCTCTGGCCCTTCTCATTACCAGCTCAATCAAGAGTAATCAAAGACCTGCAACTATTATTTTACTTGCCCTACTCTTATTCTCGCAAGCATTCTTTTTCTATGCTCTTAATCTCTTCGTAAGACTGGTTAAAAAAGGCTTTATGCCACTTTTTGCAGCTTTCAGCTTTCCCTTGGTCAATAGTGTCAATGCTTTTAGGGCAGCCACTACTAGTCTTGGACTAGTCAATCCAGCTACCCAATTGGTTTATAAGGTAGAGTTCGTCTTCGTTCTTGTCATCATGACCTATTTGCTCTATCATTTTATTAAGCTTTTGTATAATCATTTTATACAAGCTAAACGCTAAAAAACAAGCACGTTCACAGAACATGCTTGTTTTTTATTTATCTAAATCCTAGTTCTTTTAATTTATCCTGGTAACTGTCAAAATCAATTTCGATTCCTTGACCACCATATAAATCATAGCTGTCAATCCAATCACCATCTGAAGGAATGGTGATTGGATTGATCCCATGTTTAAAACTACCAGCATTTGAAAGACCCAAATCCAACATTTCCGTCATGCCCATATTAGTTGAAGTCAGTGAGTATACTTTTCCTAAAGCCTCAGGACCCTTGAAAAGACTAATAGGATTTTTAACTTGCTTCATAATAGCTTGCATCACTTGTTGTTGCCGCTTGGTACGCCCATAATCCCCTTCATCGTCCTTACGGAAACGAGCGTAATTAAGAAGAGTTCGTCCATCCATCTGTTGCTTACCGACTTTAATGGTTTGATTCGGAACATTCCCATCCTTGTCCATCCTCAAATCATCTGGAACTTGGACCGAAGATACTTTTTTACCATCAATAGTTGAGAATTTGGCATTGATTTTCACGCCATCTGGGAACAGGGTATCAATACCTGTCGCAAAGGTCTCAAAGTCGACCATGGCATAGTACTTGATATCAATGTCAAAATTTCGTTTGAGCGTCTGTCGCATAAGCTCTGCTCCTTGATGATTGTTTTGCTCACCAATATTGAAGGCAGTATTGAGTTTCAGATCCTGAGAATAGTCTGTCTCTGAAGCGCCCTTAATATTAACCAAGGTGTCACGCATAAAGCTTACCATCTTGATTTTGCCTTCCTTATTGCCCACATTGACAACTATAATAGAGTCTGTTCTGGCATCGGTAGATTTTTGGCTGACTCGTTGGTCAGAACCCAAAATAAGGATATTCACCCCATCCTTAGTGTCTTTACCGTTAAAGGTTTCGACTAAGGCCGGTCGATAGGCTTTACCATTGTTACCAGCAGCAGAAAGGTCAGTTCCTTTGTAAAATTGATAGGCCATTGCTAGCACTAAGAACACAATCCCAAGACTCAAGCATCTGAATACCAGTTTAACAACCTTCTTGAGTTTTCTTTTTTTCTTATGTCGCGTTTTCTTTGTTGAATGCGGATTGGACTTTGGTTCCGATATTGCTGAAGGTGGCACTCGTCTTTGAACCTTTTTTCGCTTAGGTTTTAGTTGAGGCGCTTCCTCTCGATAGACAGGCAGACCTTCCTCTGTTAGCTGGTTGACATCCTCATAATCAGGCTCCTGATAATAATTTGAACGATTATCATAAGGTTGGCGCCATGCTTCTTGATAGTCAGCTCTTTGACCTTGATACCTCTCGTAGGAACGTTCAGCTTCATAGGCATCCAACTTTCCTTGTAGATAATTGAATTCCGAAGCCTGCTGTCCATTAAGGCGGGCAAGATTTTTTAAAAGATAGCTGTAACGTAACCGTTCATGATACGTAAACGGCACATCGTTAGATTTGGTCATAAGATTTTCCTTTAAATTTGGTAGACTTGGTAAGCTCCCAAGATTTTATATCCAATTCCAACTGCAGTTAGCTCTTCAAGAGCGAAATGAGCCAACTTTTTCTTTGTATAATCACAATCAATAATGAAGAAGTACTCACCAAGTACCGTCTTTAAAGGACGGCTTTCAATCTTGGTCAAGTCAATGCCTCGCCAGGCAAAGGTCGATAAAGCCTTGTAAAGTGCACCTGGCATATTGTCAGGTAGAGTTAAGGCCAGCGTTAATTTACAATTAATCTGATTGAGCGGAATTTCAGGAACAGTGCTCCCTAATAACCAGAAACGGGTATAATTCTTCTCAATTTCCTGAATATCCTTAGCTAAAATTTCGAGACCGTATTCCTTGGCAGCTGCATGCGGAGCGATTGCAGCATAAGGCTGGTCAGGATTATCTGCGACATAGCGAGCCGCAAAGGCTGTACTGGCTGTTGTCTCAATTTTAGCATGTGGAAAATGATCTTTAATATACTTTTTCCCTTGAGCAATCGCTTGTGGATGTGAGAAAATTTTCTCAATCTTTGCATGGTGTTTGCTAGCCATTAACTGTTGCTTGATGGGTTGAACAATCTCGGCCACAGCACGAATGTCTGCTTGGTGGAAGAGATAGTCTAAACTCTCATGAACGGATCCCTCAATGGAATTTTCCACAGGAATAACTGCGTAATCCACACGTCCCTCTTCATATGACTTGATAACTTCAGTAATGGTACCTAGAGAAACCAAGCTTGCCTCAGGAAATGCCTTTAAGGCTGCATTGTGCGTAAACGATCCACTGGGGCCCAAATAACCTACATACATTTGATAAACCTTGCTACTTCTTCTGGCGTCCGATTATCAACAGTGACAACCAGATCTGCCAAACCTTTATAGAGGGCCATTCGACCATCATAAATGGCCTTGAATTCCTCTTTAGAATGATTGAGAAAGAGGGGGCGTTGATTTTTGATATCCTTTTTAATACGATTATAGACCACATCAAAAGAAGAGTGAAGCCATACGTTATGCTTACGATTTTTCTTCAAAAGTTTACGATTGCACTCCGTCACAACGACACCACCACCAGTAGAGATGATAACATCATCTCCCTCTTGAAGGAGTTCTTCCAGAGTCTCAGACTCAATCTGACGAAAACTTGCTTCGCCTTCTTTGGCAAAGAAATCAGTAATGGACATTCCAATTTTATCTTCGATGACCTGATCCATATCTACGAAACGACCATTCAGGTATGGGGCGACGGAACTCTTACCAACTCCCATAAAGCCCAATAAAACCTTAGCCATGCAGTAATCCTTCCAAATCACTAAAGAAGCTTGGATAGCTCGTATTGATAGCTTCCGCACGTTGCAAGTCAACTTCGCCATCTTGAACCAAGAGGGCAGCAATGGCTGTCATCATACCAATCCTGTGGTCACCAAAGGTATTGACCTCTGCCCCGTGAAGAGGCGTCTTACCAGTGATAATCATACCATCCTCAGTTGGAACAATATCAGCACCCATAGCATTCAAGGCATCTGCTACCACCTGAATACGATCAGTCTCTTTGACCTTGAGCTCTTCAGCATCACGAATCACCGTCTTACCTTGAGCTTGTGTCGCCAAGAGTGTGATAATCGGAAGTTCATCAATCAAACGTGGAATGATGTCACCGCCAATTTCGGTTCCATTAAGTTCTGAAGTTTCAACCGTAATGGTCGCAGATTTAGCAACTTGGTCAATATCTGAAAGTTTTATCTTACCACCCATATTCTTGATAACATCAATGATTCCGGTACGTGTCTCATTAATACCAACATTTTTCAAGACAATCTTAGAGTTTGGCACCACGAGTCCTGCTACCAACCAAAAAGCGGCTGAAGAAATATCCCCTGGAACCACAACTTCTTGAGCAGTAAAGGTCTGCCCACCAGAAATACGAATTTCCTTGCCTTCTACTTGAAGCTGACCACCAAACTGCTGAATCATATCTTCCGTATGATTACGTGTTTTTTCCTTTTCAATGATGACAGACTCACCATCAGCTTGAAGGGCCGCAAAAATAAGGGCAGACTTAACCTGAGCAGAGGCCACTGGCAATTCGTAATAAATAGGTTTAAGGGACTTGCTGCCGTGCATTTTCAATGGTGGCAAATCACGGTCAGTTTGTCCTGACACCTCTACACCCATCTGACGTAAAGGAATAGTGACACGGTCCATAGGGCGTTTTGAAAGGGAGTCATCCCCAAACATTTCCACATCAAAATCTTGACCGGCAAGTACACCTGAAATCAAACGAATCGATGTTCCAGAGTTGCCCATATCCAGCTTGTTTTGAGGAGCCTTGAGACCGTCAAAACCAACACCGTGAATACGTACCACATCACCATCATCTTCAATAGTCACACCTAAATCACGAAAGACCTGCATAGTTGAGAGAACGTCTTCACCTCGTAAAATATCACGAACAGTTGTCACGCCTTTGGCAAGACTACCGAACATAATCGAACGGTGACTGATGGACTTGTCACCAGGGATACGCAAGCTGCCACGAAGACCTTGAGCCTTGGTTTCTAGTTTCATAGGTTACTCCTAAAAATTTTATTGTTATCCTCATTATACCATATTTGAAAGCCCAACCATATACTGAATTGTCAAAATATTCACTAGATTGTGTTGCCATACTTTTCTTTCAAAAAGGCAACTGACTCTTGAACACGGTTCCGAATTAAGTCAGCAGAGTCCTGCAAAAGATGTTTTTCCTCAGCCGACAAAGTCAAGTGGACAGGGGCTTCCACACCTTGACGTCCTAAAATAACTGGATAGCCAAGATAAGTCTGATAGATTTCTTGATAGCTAGATACTGTCACCTCTTCTTGAGCGTCAGAGAGGATAATTGCCACCAAACGAAGGGCAGCACTGGCAATACCGTATGAAGTATAACCCTTACCATAAAAAACCTTGTGCCCCCCCTTCATAGAAGCCATAAAGAGATTTTGACGCTCCTCTTCACTCGTTAAAGCTGTAATATCTTGACCTTTCACCTTAACCTGACTCCATGCTGTAAATTGAGAGTTGCCATGTTCCCCAAGATTGTAGCCTGATACTGATTTGGGATTAACTTCCAGAACCTCTCCCACTGCTGCCTTCATTCTAGCCGTATCAAGTAAAGTCCCTGTCCCAATCACGCGTTCCTTTGGCCAACCTGTGAATTCTTGATAGAGAGCTGTCACCGCATCTACAGGATTTGAGATGACCAAGAGTATACCTTTAAAATCCAACTGTTTTAGCTCCTGAGCAACCTGATAAACAGCCTCTCGGGTAAATGGGAATTCAGCAAAACGGTCCTCACCAGCATTGTGCTGTAGCTGAATATTTCCAAGAGCTGAGATGATAACATCAGCATCTTTAAGTGCTTCATAATCATTAACCACGATGTTTGCATAGTTGGCCAGATTGGCCATGGCATCCTTAAAATCCTGGGCATCTGCTTCAACTTTCCTCTCATTAATATCAATAAAAACATAACTATCGGCTAAGCCCTGAGCAATAGCCCCATGAGCTACCGCGGCACCAACATTTCCCATTCCAATAATTCCAATTTTACGAGCCATAATTTACCTCCTTTAATGCAGAAAAAGCCCTGCCAATTGACAAAGGCCTCCCTTATTAGTTATTCAATTCTTGCAAAGGTTTGAAGATGATACGTTCAATATCATTCAAATAAACAGACAGACTTTGTTGCGCAGTCAAGTATTCTTTCAAAAGGGCGTTAGCTTCTACCTTTTGACCCAATTCTTGAACAGCTGCTTGTTCTTCTGCTGTTGGCATTGTACCAGCCTGCATTTTAGCATAGAAATCCTCTTGGAAATCCGTAAACTCTTTGAAAAGAGCGCTAGCCTCAGCATCAGTTGCAATCGCTTCTTTTTTCTCTACCAAGTTTTTGTACTCAGGAAGGGCACGGATGCCACGTTCCAACTCATTTGCTAAATCATAAATATTTCTCATTTTATTCTCCTATGCGATCACCACATGATAGTCTGTATTGGCTTCAATAACAGTCTTAGCATGTTTACGATCTTTTTCATTTTTAAAAGTAATTTGAAGGATACCATGAATATCCTCACGATTTTCTTCATTGATACGAAGGTTAACCAAAGACGTTCCTCGCAACAATTCCATAATGCTAAGGATAACGTCCTCACGGTCAGGCACATCCACAAAAATATCGAAGGCACTTTCCACGCCACCCTTTTTATGAATTTCCATCTCTTTACGCTTCTTACGACCGTTGTCAAAGAACTCCCAAATAGCACTCTCATCCTCAGCCTTAATCAAATCAGCCACATGGTCCAAACGTTTTTTGAAATCTTCAATACGATCCAAAACAGCAGGCCCATTAGTCATGAGAATGGAAGCCCACATCCCAGGTTCACTCTCAGCAATACGGGTCATATCTCGGAACCCCCCAGCCGCAAAGTGATTGGTCATTTCGTGAGCCTGAGCATAATCAGCTGCCTGCTCCATAAGACCAGAAGCCAAAAGATGTGGAAAATGACTGATTTGACTCGTTACCCGGTCGTGTTCAGCTGCATCAATCTCAACATAACGTGACTTAAGGCCAGACAAGATATCCTTAAGCTCAGGGATCGTTGTCTCTTTTGTCAGACTTGTCGGTGTGAAAATATAGTAAGCATTTTCAAAAAGTGTCACGTCGGCCGCAATAGCCCCTGATTTATGAGAACCAGCCATCGGGTGAGAACCTACAAACTGAACATTTTTGCCTGTTAGATAACGCTCCGCTGCCTCAACGATTTCACGCTTGGTTGAGCCCGCATCTGTTATGATGACATTATCTTTAAGGTCCAGATCAGCCAACTCCTTCAAGTAGGCCATCGTTTGCTTGATTGGCACTGCTAAGATAATGACGTCCGCAAGGGGGGCAAACTCTTTAAAATCACCTGTTGCTCGGTCAACGATCCCACGTTCTAGTGCAATATTTCGAGAATAGTCAGAGCGATTATATCCAAGAATTTCATAATCAGGGTGATCCCTTTTAATCCCTAAGGCCAGGGAGCCACCAATCAGACCCAATCCTGCAATATAAATAGTTTTTTTACTCATTCCTACTCCCGTCTTTTCACTGATGCTGCTTAAAAGTTTTTCACATAGTCACGGTGATGTGCTACCGCTTCTTTCAACTCTTCCAAATTATCAGAAGAGAATTTATCCAAGATTTCATTAGCTACGACAGTAGCGACTACTGATTCCATAACGACACCTGCTGCAGGCAAGGCCGTTGGATCTGAACGCTCAACCGTTGCCTTGTATGGCTCATGGGTCTCAATATCTACTGACATTAGTGGTTTATAAAGAGTTGGAATTGGCTTCATAACCCCACGGACTACAATTGGTTGACCATTTGTCATTCCACCTTCAAAACCACCGAGATTATTGGTTCTACGCGTATAGCCATCCTCTTCATTCCAAAGGATCTCATCCATCACTTGAGAGCCCCTGAGATAGCCATCTTTGAATCCAAGACCAAACTCGACCCCCTTGAAGGCATTGATGGAAACAACTGCTTGAGCAATCTTGGCATCCAACTTGGTATCCCATTGCACATAAGAACCAAGTCCTACAGGTACACCACCAACGACCGTTTCAACGACACCACCGATGGTGTCACCCTCTTTTTTGATTTGGTCAATGTAATCTTTAATTTCTTGCTCACGCTCTTGGTTAACAACTGAAATTTCTGACTGTTGGGCCAATTCCTTGATTTGAGCAACTGTCAAATTCTCTGGCACATCAATTTCCTTACCACCAAAGACAACCACATGATTAGCAATTTCAATATCAAGCTCAGCCAAGATTCGTTTAGCGACAGCACCCACTGCCACACGCATAGTTGTTTCACGCGCACTGGAACGCTCCAACGAATTACGCAAATCATCAAAACGGTATTTCATACCACCAACCAAGTCAGCATGTCCTGGACGTGGATGGGTGATTTTGCGTTTAGTTTTTAAACGATCCTCAATATCTTCAACAGCCATAATGTCCAACCATTTTTGATGGTCCTTATTGATGACATGGAGGGTGATTGGAGCCCCTGTTGTTTTCCCATGACGAACACCAGAAGTGATTTCAACCTTATCAGACTCAATTTTCATGCGGCCACCACGACCATAACCACCTTGGCGGCGTTTCAAATCGCCATTGATATCTTCAGCGGTCAAGGGAAGACCAGCTGGTACACCTTCGATAATTGCCGTTAAACGTGGGCCGTGAGACTCACCTGCTGTTAAATATCTCATTTATTTCTCCAAGTACTCTTTCATTTCAACTAAAGGAATCTGATTGATAGCTGCCTTACCAATCTCTGGAACTATAACTGTCTTAATACTATTACCACGGGCTTTCTTGTCATGTGTGAGGGCTGTATAGAGCTCCTCAACACGCCATGGTTCATAGTCCACTGGCAAACCAAATTTCACACACATCTCAGCAATTTGACGTGTGATTCCCTGAGGCATTAGGTTTTTTTTCTCAGCAACACGAGAAATCTGAACCATTCCAATAGCCACAGCTTCACCATGCATAACTTTACCATAACCAGCTGTTTGTTCGACGGCATGCCCAATCGTATGACCAAAGTTTAGGTACATACGGACGCCACCTTCAAACTCATCTTCAACCACAATTTTACGCTTAACGTTACATGAACGGTAAATGATGGTCTCTGAGTTTTCCAAAATACTATGAACCGAACCATCAATGTTATCAAGGAGCTGCCAAAGTTCAGGATCGTCAATCAAACCATATTTGACAACCTCACCCATGCCTTCAATCAATTCACGTTTACCAAGTGTCTCAAGGACATTAGGATCAATTAAAACCCCATCAGGCTGAGCAAAAGTTCCTACGATATTTTTGGCAGAAGGAGTATTCACACCTGTCTTTCCACCAATAGATGAATCTACTTGGGCAGTTAGACTGGTTGGAACTTGAACGAAATGAATTCCACGCATATAGGTTGAAGCGACAAATCCTGCTAAGTCTCCAACAACGCCACCACCAAGAGCGACAATACCATCACTACGAGTCATGCCATTCTTAATCAAAAACTCATAAGCCTTATTAACAGTCTTAAGATTTTTACTCGCTTCACCTTCTAGAAAATTAAAAACGACAACCTCAAAACCTTCGTGTTCCAAGCTAAGCTTAACTTTTTCTGCATATAGGCCTCCCACATGATTGTCCGTAATAAGCGCAATCTTTTGTGGTTCCCAAAGTGACTTGACCCATTGTCCTACCCCTTTAAGAGCTCCCTTTTCAATGATAATGTCATAAGGGTTTTGTTTTAAATTTACCTCTAGTTTCATCGTCGACCCCTCCTAGCTATTGTATATGTTTTCTAATTCCTGCCAAATAGCACCTGTTGGCATATTCTCGCCTGTCCATAATTTAAAGGCACCTGCTGCTTGATAAAGTAACATGCCTAGTCCATTCACAGCCTCTATCTCTTGTTTCCTTGCCAAGGCCAAGAAAGGTGTTTCAAAAGGCTGGTAAATGATATCCGCAACTAAGAGTTCCTTAGGGAATCTTGTATCTATAGAAATGGGCAATGACTCACCATCCATACCCACACTAGTCGCATTGACCAATAAATCGGTTTGCCTTAATTCCTTTTGGAAGTGGTCAGCATCAGTTAAATCATGAAATTCTAAATAGCAATCGGTTTGATCAAGCAAGGTTCTAAAGTTTTCTTTTGCCTTGACCAAGGATTGGGGCCGAACATAGATACTAACTTTTTTTGCACCATCAAGAACTGCCTGTGTCACAATAGATTTAGCCGCACCACCAGCCCCCAAAATCATAATATGAGTATCCTTAGGATTAAAGTTCTTTAAACTAGCAAAAAAGCCAAAGCCATCTGTATTATGGCCGATCAAACGACCATCACGATTGACAACCGTATTGACTGCACCAATCAGTTGAGCTTCAGGACTAAGACCATCCAAAAATGGAATTACCTTTTCCTTATATGGCATAGACAAGTTGATACCGAACATATTGTAACGTCTAATATTTTCAACTGTCTCAGCCAGGTCTGACTCTGGAATTTCCCAAGCTACATAAACCCCATTAACATGTGTTTTTTCGAAAGCTAAATTATGAATGAAAGGAGAAATTGAATGCTTGATAGGACTGGCAACAACAGCTGCTAAGCGTGTGTGTCCATCAATCCGCATCCAAAACCTCCCTAATCCTACACATATCCGCAAGAGCAACTTGACCCGGTGCGCTGGTATTGTCAAGACTAGCAAAAGTCCATGATGACCCCACCAAGTCTCCCGCCAAACGTGACAAACGACCTAACTTACCCATTGACATAGTTACAAACTCTTGTTCAGGGTTAAAGGCCTTAAAGCCGCGTGTGAAATTCATAAGATCAAGGACATCTTGTTCATTCTTAGGCATAACGGCTACTTTAACAACTCTTGGCGTCAAGTTGGTCATCTCAGATAAAAGTTCCATAAGGTTTTCAGGTGTCTCCTCAAAGTTATGATAAGACAAAACCAAGTTTGAAAATTCAAGCATCTGGTCAAAGACTTCCTTGCGTGTGAAATACTCAAAATCAATATAATCTGGTGAATAGATAGCAGCTACATCCTTAATCAGTGTGACATATTCCCCATCAGTTAACTCAATCTTACCACCTTCACGTGTCGTACGAATGGTAAAAACAATTTCAAAGCCTGCGAATTTCTCAAAAATAGCTGGAGCAACTGTTAAGATACTATGCTTATCTAAAAAATCTGCACGCCATTCAATAATGTCTGCCCCCTCAAAACGAGACAGCTCAAGCGCTTGTGCTTCCTCTAAACTAGTCGGCATAATCGGAACTACAATTTTCATTTATTTACCTTTATTGTGTATACTTTCAAATAATTTGATGTTGGATCATTAGGATTGACGGCAAAATCCACTGGTAATTGTTGCAAGTTAACAAAGTCCGCTGAAACATCTCCCAATCCCTTACGCAGTTGCTTTTTAAACTGTTGCACTGTCATATTAGCTGCATTGGTACTTGCAATAATTGTCCCATACTCTGATAGAATATCAAGACTCTGCGCAATCAACTTGTGGTAATCCTTATTTGCTGAGAAAGTGCGTTTCTTATTTCGAGCAAAGCTCGGCGGATCTATAACGATAAGGTCATAAAATAATCCCTTTTTCTTGGCATATTTAAAATAATCAAAAACATCCATCACAACTAAACGATGATTTTCCATACTAAAGCCATTAGCTTCAAAATGAGCCGTGGATAACTCACGTGAACGTTTTGCCAAATCCACCGATGTCGTTTCAACCGCTCCCCCCATAGCTGCAGCAACTGAAAAAGCTGCCGTATAGGAGAACATATTCAAAACTGATTTGCCCAAGGCCAAACCATTAACTAAACCATCACGCACCTCATGCTGGTCAAGAAAAATCCCTGTCATTAGCCCATCATTTAGAAAAACTTCATAAGTTACCCCATTCTCCAAGATAGTGAAGGTATCAGCGGCCTCTTGTCCATAAAGATGGTCTGACTCAAAATCAAGGCCCTTGAAGCGAATTTTTTCATAGCCCCCCAAAACCTCAGGAAAGACCGTTTGGAAAGCCTCTACAATAATATCCTTCAAGGAATAAATAAAGACATTGTACCATGAAAAGAGGGCATAGTCTCCATACAAATCAATCGTTAGACCACCAAAATCATCACCATCTTGGTTAAAAAGACGAAAAGCCGTCGTTAAATCATTAGCATAATAGGATTGACGTCTGGCTTTTGCCTTCTCAAAAAGCCCCTGAAAATAAGTCACTGTCAATTGTTGCTTTTTAGGGGACAAAAACCAACCTATCCCCTTATTTTGACTCGACAAATAGCCTGTTCCTAAAAATTCTTTGGATTGGCTATAAAGATAAACCAACTGATTATTTTCAGCTATATTTGGAAAATCTTCAGCTAAAAGAAGCTGTTTCCCTTGTTTGATTTTTTTCTCCGCAAAGGGACTCACCGTCAATATATTCATGCTACTATTATATCAAAAAAATGTTATAATTTCTGTTTCGTAACTAGATTTTGTCAACTATACGTCAAGGAATATGACACTCTATGACAGTAAATTTTTGAGAGTCATTTTGTTATTTGGTATAATAGCTAAGATAATATAAAATCAAAGGAAGTATTACTTTGAAAAAAATAAACGAAGCTTTTTGGAAAGGAGTTTCATCAAGACTCGGATTCGTCTTCTTGTTACTCTTCTTTTACTGGCTAAAAAACATATTCGCTTATTTCGTCAACATTAATCTTGAGTGGGAAAGCAGATATCAGGTTATGCTTTCGCTGATTAACCCTATTCCACTGGGATTAATGCTGCTAGGTTTAGGACTTTACTTCAAGAAAAGCCGTTTTTTTTATGGCACAACAATTGCTATTTATGTCATCCTTAATCTCCTGCTTATTGCTAATGTCATTTACTTTGGAGAGTTTACAGACTTCATAACTGTAAATACCATCCTAGCAAGTTCTAGTTCAGCAGCCGGGCTGGGAGACTCAGCTAAGAACCTTCTTGAACCAAGTTATATCTTTTATTTGATTGATATTCCTTTCTTCATTTATGGTGTTTTTAGGAAAAAACTAAAAACGGATAGTAAGCCATTTAATAAACGAGCTAGTTTTGCTATCACCGCACTATCGACACTCCTTCTCTCAGCTAACCTATTTCTAGCGGAAGTTAACCGTGGTGAGTTACTGACACGTGGTTTCTCCAACAACTATATTGTTCGTGCTATGGGGATTCCTTTCTTTACAGCTTATTCCGGTAACTTAACGTATCAAGCTTCACAAGCTCGTTCATCCGCAACATCAGACGACATGAAAAAGGTTGAAGCTTATGTTAAGGAGCACTATGCAGCACCTGATCCTAAGTACTACGGAATTGCTAAAGGAAGAAACGTTATCGTTATTCACTTGGAGAGTTTCCAACAGTTTCTTATTGATTACAAGCTCCAAGTAGATGGTCAGTCTTATGAAGTAACACCATTCCTCAATTCCATTTACCACTCAAATGAAACCCTAGCCTTTTCAAACTTCTTCCACCAAGTTAAATCAGGAAAAACTTCTGATGCTGAAACCTTGATGGAAACATCACTCTTCGGACTAAGTACAGGGTCATATATGGTAAACTACGGTGGTACCAATACAGCTTACGCTGCACCATCTATCCTAGCTCAAACGGGTGGCTATACTTCAGCTGTTTTCCACGGAAACACTGGATCCTTCTGGAATCGCAATAATACCTATAAAAAGTGGGGTTATAACTACTTCTTTGACTCATCAGCTTTCACTGAGAAAACCGATGAAAACTCCTTCCAATACGGTCTTAATGATAAGTACATGTTTTCAGATTCCATCAAATATCTGGAACAAATGCAACAGCCTTTCTATGTTAAATACCTAACCGTATCTAACCACTACCCATACACTTCCCTGTCAGGCGACAAAAACGAACAAGGTTTCCCACTCGCTGACACAAAAGACGAAACAGTTAACGGGTATTTTGCAACAGCCAACTATCTTGACTCTGCAATCAAAGACTTCTTTGATTACCTTAAGGAAACTGGCCTTTATGATAATTCGATTATTGTTATGTATGGTGACCACTACGGTATCTCTGATATGCGAAGCAGTAATCTAGCGGAACTGCTCGGGAAGAACCCTGAGACTTGGTCAAATTATGATAAAGCCATGCTTCAACGTGTCCCTTACATGATTCACATCCCAGGATATACTGGAGGTGGCATCTCTAACACATTTGGTGGTGAAGTTGATGCCCTCCCAACCCTCCTTCACATTCTTGGTGTTGACACTAGCTCTTATATCCAGATGGGACAAGACCTCCTATCTCCTGATAATAAGCAAACTGTCGCATTTAGAACCTCAGGTCAATATGTTACACCTCAATACACAAGCTACTCTGGTAGACTCTATAACACTCAAACAGGAGAAGAAATTACTAACCCTGATGAGACTACTAAAAAGGAAAATGAGGCTATTCGTAATGCGGTTGCAACCCAGTTGTCAATGAGTGATGCAGTCCAAACAGGTGACCTCCTTCGATTCTACACGCCAGATGGTTTAAATCCTCTTGATTCTAGCACAATTTCCTACACTAAACAGATGGATCAACTGAAAAAAATCAATAAAAAGCTGAAAGATAAATCAACAAGTCTCTACAAACAAAAAGGCAATAAATCAACAGCTGACCTATTCAAGACACCATCTTACAAGGAACTACATCCTGTTGAACCTGAATCAAGCTCAAACTCAACAGAAGAAAGCTCATCTAGTCAAGAAACTACAGCTGCACAAGAATAATCCTAAAAAGACTGTTCTAATCGAGCTATCTTTTTAGATTAAATCAACCATATCTCTACATAATCAACTCTTCAACGATCTGGCTCGGACATATTTCTTGCTAGTTTTCTCCAACCATGATTAAATAAGAATCATAACAAAACATATATAGGAGATCTGATATGAATCCAATGGAATTATTTAACCAAGTGAAAGAAATGATCGAAAAAAAAGATTTTGAAGCAGCTAAAAAGTTTGTCGAGGAAAACAAAGATGATCTAGGTGAGTACTTCAACCAAGCTAAATCTCTCGTTTCAGGCAACGAAATGGTGAGTGGAGCTTTAGACAAGATTAAAGGCCTATTCTAAGCCTAAATTCCCCCAATCAATAGGATTGAGGGAATTTTTTATTCAGATGACTAATTGAGACTCAGAAATATTATAGTGTGATATTTTATTTGTAAGAAGACAAAAAAGAGATTCCCCAAGGAACCTCTTTCCATTCTATATTACAATAGAATTATTTTTTCAAGTTGTAGAATGATTTCAAACCACGGTATTCTGCAACTTCACCAAGTTGGTCTTCGATACGAAGCAATTGGTTGTATTTAGCAATACGGTCAGTACGTGACAATGAACCTGTCTTAATTTGACCAGCGTTAGTTGCAACTGCAATATCAGCGATTGTTGAATCTTCAGTTTCACCTGAACGGTGTGATACTACTGCTGTGTATCCAGCTTCTTTCGCCATTTCGATAGCGTCAAAAGTTTCAGTCAAAGTACCGATTTGGTTAACTTTGATAAGGATTGAGTTAGCAGCGTGTTCTGCAATACCTTTTTCAAGGTAAGCAGTGTTAGTTACGAAGAAGTCGTCACCAACCAATTGAACTTTACCACCAAGACGTTCAGTAAGAGCTTTCCAACCGTCCCAGTCGTTTTCGTCCATACCATCTTCGATAGTGATGATTGGGTATTTGTTAACCAATTCTTCAAGGTAGTCGATTTGTTCTGCAGCAGTACGAACAGCAGCGCCTTCACCTTCAAATTTAGTGTAGTCGTAAACTTTACGTTCTGCATCGTAGAATTCAGATGATGCACAGTCAAGTCCGATAAATACGTCTTTACCTGGTACATATCCAGCAGCTTCGATAGCTTTGATGATAGTTTCAACACCATCTTCAGTTCCGTTGAAACGAGGTGCGAAACCACCTTCGTCACCTACGGCTGTTTCAAGTCCACGTTCTTTAAGGATTTTCTTAAGCGCGTGGAAGATTTCAGCACCCCAACGAAGCGCTTCTTTGAATGTTGGTGCACCAGCAGGTACAATCATAAATTCTTGGAAAGCGATTGGAGCGTCTGAGTGAGAACCACCGTTGATGATGTTCATCATTGGAGTTGGAAGAACTTTAGTGTTGAATCCGCCAAGGTAGCTGTAAAGTGGAACTTCAAGGTAGTCAGCAGCTGCGCGTGCTACAGCGATAGACACACCAAGAATAGCATTGGCACCAAGTTTACCTTTGTTTGGAGTACCGTCAAGAGCGATCATTGCGCGGTCAATACCTTGTTGATCACGTACGTCGAATCCGATGATGTGCTCAGCAATAACGTTGTTTACGTTATCAACTGCTTTTTGAGTACCAAGACCACCGTAACGAGCTTTGTCACCATCACGAAGTTCTACTGCTTCGTGTTCACCAGTTGATGCTCCTGAAGGAACCATACCGCGACCGAATGCACCAGATTCAGTGTAAACTTCTACTTCAAGTGTTGGGTTACCGCGTGAGTCAAGGACTTCACGTGCGTAGACATCAGTAATAATTGACATTACAATACTCTCCTTATGAGTTAAAATTTTTTACACATTTATATTACCATAATATCAAGGGTTAAGCAAATTAAAACCAGAATTTTCTTGCGATTATCTATTTTTTAATATTTCAATTATTTTTGAAAATCTCAGAAAAAATAAGGCAAATGAAAAGGAATTCAAAATATTGTATAATGGTAAATAGAAAAGAGACAGGAGATTCCCTATGACTTCACTTGAAGATAAAGTGTTCCAATGCGCCAGTGGCGAAAAACGCCTGAATCCCGATGAACTTCGTCAGTATTTTGGTACCTATGCAGAACGTGTAGTCCTAGCTGTTTTATTGGAAGATGCTGAAAAGAAAATCGTAATAGAACACTTTCCACTGATTTTAAAGAAGTTATTAGCAGTTTACCCCAACCTTAGTCTAAAGCTTTCACCTAACCTATCTGATCAGACACAGTTCACCTATATCAGGGGCGCTCAAACACTGAATATTTCTGCAACTATTGTGGATGAAGCAAAAGCACACTCACCGTATGGTATTGTTGTGCATAGTGATAAGGCCGAAAACCTTGATAAGATACTATTCTCAGAGCTCTATCCTGATATTCTTGCTCCCAAGCAAACTGAGCAAATCGTTGAAAAAAGGGGATTTTTTACTAAGCTATTTGGAAAATAATAACATCTGAGCTGGCCCCCTGGTCCCTGGTCAGCTTTTTCTTGTTTCACAATGACTGACTCAACTTGATGAGGTTTCCAATATTGAGTCCTGTTCGATAGAGATTTTCCTTAGCCGAAGACAGAATTTGATCTAAGTCACCTAATTGACCAATGATTGGAAAAGCGGCTGAAATGCCACCTACTGGAAAATCAGGTAAGTCATTCTTCAAACTGCCACAAATAGCGATAACTGAGATAGCCGATGGTGTTCGTTTAGCTACACCTACTGGTGCTTTACCAGATAAGGACTGATTATCCATACGTCCTTCCCCAACAATAACCAAATCAGCTGTTTTTACACGCTGGTCAAAATCGACACAATCCAGTACAAAATCAATCCCCGACTTAATTTCTGCTCCTGCAAAGGCTACCATTCCTGCTGCCATTCCCCCTCCAGCACCTGAACCAGCTAGTTTTGGAACCTCAGGAGCAAATCCTTGGTAGAATTGAGCCATGTTTTGGTCAACCTTTTTAACTTGTGAAGGTGACAAGCCCTTTTGACCACCAAAAATATAGGTTGCCCCATTTAAACCACACAAAGGATTATCCACATCGGTGATAAGACGAATAGTTACATTAGATAGATCAAGTTTATTTTTAGAAGACACCTTTTTAACGTGACCAAGATTGGCACCTATTGGCTCAAGCTCCCGCCCCTCAGAATCATAAAAACGATAACCTAATCCATAAGCCATACCAATTCCGCCATCATTAGTGGCTGATCCACCTACACCTATAATAAAATCACTAATACCAGATTTAACCAAGTGAACAATCAGTTCACCGACTCCCTGGGTTGTTATACAAAGGGGGTTGCGTTTATCCTTAGGCACCTGCTCCAAGCCACAAACCGCAGCCATTTCAAAAATGGCAGTCTGCCCATTACTAGCATAGGGGACAGATCCATCACCTGTATAAGCATGTGGAATCTTAACAGTTTTCTTCTCAAGATTTAGATTTTCAGCAAGAGCATCTAAGGTACCTTCGCCACCATCGCCTATTGGCATGAGGTCAAAATCAGCGTCTGGTAAGGCCTTTTCAAGGCCCGATTTAAGAGCTAGGGCAACCTCTTTTGCAGACAAACTTTCCTTAAACGAATCAGGTGCAATCAGAATTCGCATCATTCACTCCTTTTATTTTCCTTTCAAGTAAGGGGACAGGGCCTGAACCAAGTCATCTGTCATATGTTGTGGACCTAGGACAGTTTTAATACCAAAGCACTTTAGCCTTTCACTATCAAAATCACTATCATTAAAGCTGTATAAAGGTTTAATTCGCATCAATTCCTTAATACTCTCTTCATCACGATAACCTTGATTAGCTATATTAGCTTCTAAAACCTGACAGAGATAACGGATGGCCTTGGTAGGTGCCGTAATATAGATTGCAATGAAGTCCCCTTTTTGCATACTGGCTTTCTGAGTCCAAAGAATATCCTTACTTGCTGAGAACTCCTCCCCGATATCGTAGTATTTTAGATTTACTGGAACAATCCAGTAGTGTGGCTCTGAAGCCTTCCTAAGATGTTTAGGAACAACCAGAGAACGACTCCCTCTAATGAGCTCAAAAATCGTTTGGTCTGGAATTGTCTCATCTAAAACAAGGCTTATCCAAGTCTTCTTGGACATATGGTAACTAGGATAAATTCCATCTAAGTCTAAGAGCTTATCCATCTATCTTGGATCGACCTTGATGTTAACCACATCATAGACTAAACTCGCCTTTTCTCCACTAAGTGCTAGTTTCTCACCCTTGAGAGGGAAAAATAGGGCATACCACTTACCATCAACCCGAAAGGAAAGATAGTCTGGATATTTCTCAAAAGGAGGGTCAGCTTGGTCTGAAAATTCCTTAACTATAAAATTAGCCAGACGATTATCTTGCGGGGATGAAAACAATTGATCATCATAACAAAACTCAGCTACTTGCGACAGGAGATCTCCATAAGCTTCTCTGACTTGACCAACGTAGGTTCCAGTTGCGTGAGGGCTTCGGAAAGTGTCTTAAGACTCGTCAAAATCAATATCAACAACCTGCCCTGTCAACTTACCTTCTAAATCAATGAATAGTCGAGCCTCAAGTCCTTCAGCCATTAGTGGTTTTCTGAGCTCATAGCCTTTCTCACTAGTTATAAAACCAAAAGGCTCCAGGCTATCATGTTTTAGGACTTTCTGTTTAAAATAAGCATCCTCAAAAGTCATTCATTCTCCCTTTTTCTAAAAAAGAGAAGTTGAGACAAACTGATGTCCCAACTCCTTTTTATTTTGTTGACTGGCGTAAAGTTAGACCATGATTAAGAATAACGTCTTTATCTTCAAGTTCTTCCTTATGCATAATTTTAGTCAACATACGCATGCTAACTGCCCCTAAATCATAGAGAGGATGGTTTATACTAGAAAGGTTTGGACGTGTGTAGCTTGTAACCGGTGAATCATTGCTTGTGATGATTTCGAAATCTTCTGGAACTGATTTGCCTGCAGCAAAGAGGCCATTCAAGAGACCTGCAGCCAATTCATCTTCCCCAACATAGGCAGCAGTGGCACCAGAGTTCAAGACACGTTGTGCTAACTCAAAGCCGTCTTTATAGCTATATTTAGCTTCAAAGACAAGTCCTTCGTTGTAGCTCAAATTATTCTTTTCAAGTCCAGACTTATACCCGGCCAAACGTAGTTTGCCATTAATATCATCAATTAGTGGTCCTGATACAAAGGCAACCTTTTCATTATTTTTAGCAAGTTGCGTTACACAATCCTCAACGGCAGCTTTATAGTCGATGTTAACACTTGGTAATTGGTGTTCGAGATCAACTGTTCCTGCTAGAACAATCGGTGTACGGGTACGAGAGAATTCTGCACGGATTTTTTCTGTCAGATGGTGTCCCATAAAAATAATACCATCAACTTGTTTAGAAATTAGAGAATGAATGACTGTAACTTCATGATCCTCATTATCATCACTGGAAGCAAGAACAATATTATACTTATACATGGTTGCAATGTCATCAATACCTTTAGCTAGAGTAGCAAAATAGCTATTTACAATATTTGGAATGACAACTCCTACAGTAGTTGTTTTTTTACTTGCCAAGCCACGCGCAACCGCATTTGGACGGTAATCCAAACGATCAATGACTTCGAGCACTTTTTTTCGGGTGTTTTCTTTTACGTTTTTGTTACCATTTACAACACGAGAAACAGTTGCCATCGATACTCCAGCTTCACGCGCTACATCATAAATTGTGATTGTTTCATCAGTATTCATAAGAAATACTTCCTTTCTAAATTTAATGCACACTTTTTCACGATAATTATAGCAAAATTTGAAAACACTTTCAAATGTTTTGACTAATCCTTTACAAAAAAATGAAAAGAATCTCTTTCGATAGCTAAGGTGAAGAAATACGTTTCAAATATTTGGCTATCATTTCGCATTTTCATGATTATTCATCGCTTACAACCTATAAGATTAAAAAAACTCAATGAAAGCAAATGATTTAATGAAAATCCAAAAACAGCTTGCATTTTCCCTATAAAAGTGACAGAATGAGTGTAAGAAATAAAAAGGAGTTTTTTCTATGTCTAAACTTGATCGCATTCGTCATTTTTTAAATGAAAATAAATCAGGGCTAGCTATTGTTTCAGATCCTGTAACTGTCAATTATCTTACTGGTTTTGATTGTGACCCACATGAACGCCAAATGTTCCTCTTCGTCTACGAAAATCGTGAGCCTGCCCTCTTTGTTCCTGCTCTTGAGGTTGCACGTGCCTCTTCTGTTCTCGATTTCCCAGTCTTCGGTTATGTGGACTCTGAAAATCCATGGCAAAAAATCAAAGCTGGTCTAGCAAGTACAGACATCCCTATTATTTATGCAGAGTTTGATAATCTCAATGTAACTAAATTCCAAGGATTGCAAACGGTCTTTGAAGGTCGCTTCGAGAACCTGACACCATTCATCCACAAAATGCGAGTTATCAAGTCAGCTGATGAAATTCAAAAAATGATTGTTGCCGGTGATTATGCTGATAAAGCTGTCAATATCGGTTTTGACAATATATCTCTCGACGTTACTGAAACAGACATCATTGCTCAAATCGAATTTGGCATGAAGAAAATCGGTATCAATCAAATGTCCTTTGAAACTATGGTTCTCACAGGCAACAATGCCGCAAACCCACATGGTATTCCAGGAACTAACCGCATTGAAAATGATAGCCTCCTCCTCTTCGACTTGGGTGTTGTTAGTCAAGGCTATGTTTCAGATATGACACGTACCGTAGCTGTTGGTCAACCTGACCAATTCAAGAAAGATATCTACAATATCTGTTTGGAAGCTCAACTCACTGCCCTTGATTTTATCAAACCAGGCGTAACAGCCAGTGAAGTTGATGCTGCAGCTCGTAATGTTATTGAAAAGGCTGGTTACGGCAAATACTTCAACCACCGTTTGGGACATGGTATTGGTATGGATGTCCATGAGTTTCCTTCAATCATGGAAGGAAATGACTTGATTATCGAAGAAGGTATGTGCTTCTCTGTTGAACCAGGAATTTACATTCCTGAAAAAGTTGGTGTTCGTATCGAAGACTGTGGCTATGTTACAAAAGATGGCTTCGAAGTCTTTACACACACACCAAAAGAACTTCTCTATTTTGATGTTTAATTAATCCAGAATGGTCTTCAATTAAGTTGAGGACCATTTCGTTTGCACTCAAATTCAAATGACATTTAAAAAGCTGACCCTTCATGTGTCAGCTTTTGCTATTTATCCTTCATGCTCTTGTCTAAGATAGTCAAGCCCTTCTTCAATCCATCCTGGCAACGCTTCTGCCAAAGGTTTAAAGCCATAGTTCAAACGACTATCTGAGAAACGATGACGGTGGGGGATTTTATTTTTTTCTTCCTCAAGTGTCCTCAAAGAAAGACTGGCCTTTTGAGTAAATTCATCAAAATCAACTACCTGAACCAAGACTTCCTGGCCTACCTTTAGTGTATTGTAGATGTTGTCGATGTAGCCTGTCTTAATCTCCGAGATATGAATCAAGCCTGTGGTACCATTATCCAATGAAACAAAGGCACCGTAAGGCTTGATGCCCGTGATAACCCCCCTAAGCTTGTCTCCAATTTTCATCTTAGTCTGTTACCTCAATCGTTTCAATAACAACTTCCTCAAGCGGCTTATCTTGAGTTCCAACCTCAACATTGGCAATCTCATCGAGCACCTTGTAAGAGGCTTCATCTACCAAATGACCAAAAACAGTGTGACGACGATCTAGGTGAGGTGTGCCACCATTTTCAGCATAAGCTTCTGCAATTGGTGCTGGCCAGCCACCACGTTCAAGTTCCTTTTTAGCATAAGGAATCTCAGGTGCTTGAACAATGAAGAACTGGCTACCATTAGTATCTGGTCCAGCATTTGCCATTGAAAGTGCACCACGGAGGTTATAGAGTTCTTCAGAAAACTCGTCCTGGAAGCTACCACCAAAGCTTGATTCACCACCCATACCAGTACCAGTTGGGTCACCACCTTGAATCATAAAGTCCTTGATAATACGGTGGAAAATCACACCATCATAATAGCCGCTCTTGGCCAAATTGACAAAGTTAGTGACAGCCAATGGCGCATGGTCAGGGAAAAGCTTGATGACCAAATCACCATGATTTGTTTTAATCGTTACGACTGGACCTTCTACTGTATCCAAGTCAAGTTGTGGGAAATGAAGTTCTTTTTCTACCAATCCGAGTTCCTCCAAGGCATTGAAAATGCCATCTTCTTCTACTGTTCCAGTTACATAATCAGCTTTGGCTTTAAGTTCTGGTGTGGCGTTCCCCATGGCAATTTTAAGACCAACATAGTCAAAAATTTCCATATCATTTGGCCCATCACCAAACATCATAGCATTGACTGGTGTAAGATTCTCATGCTCCAAGACATGACCGACACCTGAAGCCTTTGAGATACCAGTTGCTACCACATCAGATGAGTGTTCGTGCCATGGCACCAAGCGAACGTGGGCTGCGAGTTCCTCCGGCAACTTAAGGTCACCATCATTTTCTGCAAAAGTCCACATCTGATAAACATCATTAGTCAAATGGAAATCTGGCTCAACGTCACAAATACCATAGATAGGCACTATAGCATCATCAATCAATTCTGAACGTTCTGAGACAACTGGCTTATCCTTACCAGCGAAGCCCCAAGCAATCCCAATCTCTTTGCACCAAGCAACAAAAGCTTCAGTAACTTCACGAGCAAGGGGCTGATTATAAATTTCTTCCCCTTTTCGGTTAATGACATAAGTTCCATTGATTGTTACAAAATAATCAGGTTCTAGGTCCAGAATTTCCTCAACTACACCATAGTAGCCACGTCCTGTAGCGATCCCTGTCAAGATTCCTTTTTCTTTAAGTCCTTTGAAAACAGCCTTAATAGACTCTGGAATATAACCTGTTTTTTTGACACGAAGGGTGTCATCAATATCAAAGAAAACAATCTTAATCTTCTTAGCCTTATATTTTGTTTTTGCATCTACTGGCATCGTAAATCTCCTTTACAGTATCAAAATCTAGCGTTAGGTACTATTCAAGACAGCCCTAACGAAAGATCATACGATGTTTCCATTATATCATTTCTTAAAGCTAAAAAGCAAAAAAATCATCTAATACCAGATCAGTCTTAGATGATAGGTGTTTTAACGGTTAACACTCTTGATAATACGTTTAATGTCACGCTCTTGTTCGCGACGTTTGATTGACTCACGTTTATCGTAATCGTGCTTCCCTTTGGCGATACCCAGTAGAACCTTGGCAAAACCATTTTTTAGGTAAACCTTAAGTGGGACTAAGGTCATCCCTGTTCCTTTAAGATCATTTTGAAGTTTGGTGATTTGCTTTTTCTTGAGCAATAATTTCCGAGTACGTTCTGGATCTTGATTCCAGATGTTCCCTTGCTCAAAAGGAGCAATATGAACATTGATTAACCAAGCTTCCCCGTTTTTTATTTGGGCGTAACCATCCTTTAGCTGGATGCGAGCCGCACGAACAGACTTAATCTCTGTCCCTGTCAGCACGATACCCGCTTCAATAGTATCTACAATACTATAGTCATGTCTCGCCTTTTTATTCTGAGCAACAACATTGCCTTCACCTTTTGGCATAGCAGTCCCTCCATTCTCATCCTATTTTCGTTTTTTAGCAACGTCCTTGTAGAAAGGTTTGTTTTCTTTTTTCTTACGACGACCACTCTCACGTCCCTTATTATCATTATGAGGACGGTTTTGATTCTTACGCTTGTCTGGTTTCTTAGATGACTTACGCTTTTCATCATAAGAGCCTTTGTAACCACTACTATCTTGACCGCTACGCTTATTTACACGTTTACCACGACTTTCGAAATCACCATTCTGACGATCGCGGCGTGGTCCTCTATTACGGAAGGACTTAGCCTTCTCTTCACGTTCCTGACGAGCCTTGTGATCTACTTTTTCAGTGATATCGTACTCACTTGGAAGGTATTGGAAATCAATGTCTCCAGTCTCCTTATCTGCACGAATTAACTTAACTCGAATAGGTTGGCCAACACGGAAAGTCTTACCAGATTTTTCACCCTGAAGGGTCATGGTGCGTTCATTGTAATTGTAGAATTCTGGAAGTGTTGTGATATGAACCAAACCTTCAACGGTATTTGGCAATTCCACAAACATACCGAATTTAACCACACTTCCGACAATACCATCGAATTCTTGACCAACAAACTCTTCCATGTACTCTGCTTTTTTCATGGCTTCAACGACACGTTCAGCGTCAATAGCACGACGCTCAAGGGTTGAAGATGAAGTAGCTAACTCTGGAATAACCTCTTCAAAGTGTTCACGCGTTTCTTGAGACATATTGTTGGTGTACTCACGAATCATTCGGTGAACCAAAAGGTCTGGGTAACGACGGATCGGACTGGTGAAGTGAGTATAGTACTGAGCCGCAAGTCCATAGTGCCCATGATTGTGTTCTGAATAACGAGCTTGTTGCATTGAACGAAGCAACATCATATTCATGACTTCTGCTCCAGGTTTGCCTTGAACTCGCGCCATGAAATCTTGTAAGTCTAGCTGATCCATCTTATTAGCTGTTCCTTTGATTTGAATACCAAAGATAGAAGCATAATCCATAAAGCGTTGCAATTTCTCCGCTTTAGGCTCTTCGTGAATACGGTAAATAAATGGCAACTTAGCCTTAGCGAAATGCTCTGCCACACATTCATTGGCAGCCAACATAAAGGACTCAATCATTCGCTCAGCCGTCCCACGTTCACGCACCACGATATCAACTGGCATTCCCTTATCATTAACCAAGATACGAGCTTCAGATGTATCAAAGTTAAGGGCACCACGACGTTCGCGCATATCTTCTAAAATCTTATGAAGTTCTGCCATAGCTGACACAGAATCCATGATAGGCTTAAACTGTTCAATCTTTTCTGGATTTCCAGCCAACATTTCATTGACATCACTATAGGTCATACGGAAGGTTGTCTTAATTACAGATTGGCAAATCTTATGATTAATCACCTTGCCTTTTGGAGTAATCTCCATAATAGCTGACAGAGTCAAGCGGTCAACATTGGGATTTAGAGAACAAATACCATTTGAAAGACGCTCAGGCAACATTGGAACCACGCGGTCTGTCACATAAACAGAAGTCCCACGCGCTGCAGCCTCACGGTTGAGGGCAGAACCCTCTGTGACATAATAAGACACATCTGCAATGTGGACACCTAGCTCATAGTTACCATTTGGTAAACGTTTAATATGAACTGCATCATCCAAGTCCTTGGCATCAGCTCCATCAATGGTGAAGGTCACTTCTTGACGAAGGTCAACACGACCAATTAGATCTTCTTGACTAGGTACATCCGGCACAGCCTCTGCTTCAGCCATAACATCTTCTGGAAACTCCGAAACAATATCCATTGATTCCAAAACTTCCAAGACATCAATACCAGCATCTCCTTGATGACCAATAATATCTCGAACACTTCCTACAAAATAATCGTGATGGCGGTTAGGGTATTTTTCAATATCAACCTTAATAATCTCAGTCCCCTCAAGAGCAACTGGTCCTTTCTTGATATAGATTGGTTGCTGAATTTTTTGATTCTTAGACTTAATGTAACCTACATAAGGTTCTTTCTCGTCATTGAGGATAAATTTCCCGACAACCGTTTTAAGAGAGCGTTCGACAATTTCAACAACTCTCGCTTCAGCCATTGTCCCACGCAAACGATCTGCTGGCTTCTTAATAACTGCGGAAACAGTGTCACCATCAATGGCATGGCCAACGTCATTACGACCAATAAACATGTCATCCTCACTGTCATCGACATGTAAGAAACCAAAACCATTCTTATTGGCATGAAAAACACCCTCTACAGTAACCTGATTGGGATATTCTTTCTTAGGACGTAAGGATACAGAGCCGTCTCGATTAAAGCGCAACTGTCTCTTCCTTTCCATAGCTGATATGACTTTGATAAGCTGTGGGAACTTTTCACCGCCAGCGTGATTAAGAGCGTGGGCAATGTCATTTACACTGGATTTCCCATGCTCTTTCAAATAATTTATAATAGATTCTTTCATAATTTCCTTTACTTTTATTGACTATAACGCAAAAAATGAGTCAACCTCAGTCAACTCATTACTTACTTGAGAGAATGGAAAGGACGATTGCATCTACAATCCATAGAAAAACCATGATTCCTGTAAAGCGTTGCATAAAGGCTTCAAAGCCACGTGGTTTACTACGTTCAAATAGTGCTTCTGACCCACCACCATCAAAGACATTGCTACTTGGATTTTTTTGTGGCTGCATGAATACCGCAATCACAATAATAGCTGACATAACCAAGAGCAGTGTTAATAATAAGTTGTACATAGTTATTCCTCCGAAAAGTCCCTTTAATTCTACCATAGAACCCCTTAAGATTCAACATGTAAGGTTACTTTTCTATCCTTGGGGCAGAATTTAGGTACCTGAATTTTCTCAGGATGATTCTGTTTATTTTTACTTGTGAGATAGTTGAGGCTCCCACATTCACTACACTTTAAATTGATTTTAACTCTCACCTATATTCTTAACTCCTAGCGATTTTCTAAAGATGATTAAGGAACAAACAAAATTTCCAAAGACGATGGCTGCTGTCACAAAGAAAACCCAACGATAGCCTAATCCTGTTGCAACAGCTGAACCCACAAAGGGTCCTAAAACTTGTCCAATGTATGAAAAACTTTGATTAAGGCTAAAGATTCTTGAAATTCCTTCTTTTGGGGTCATCTTGGTCAATAAGGAATTGACACTAGGCGTCAAGGCACCTACACCAAAACCATAGGCAAAGCGTAAAAGGCCAAGTTGCAAGGCTGAACCTGCAAAACCACAAAGGAAATACAAAAGGAAACTATAGAATAAGCCCATTAAGAGCAAACGATGATTCCCAATGCGATCACCAAGTCGTCCTAAATAAGGAGTGCTTAAAAGACTTGAAAAGCCCATAGCGGACACAATTAGCCCTGAGTAAAAAAAGGATATTATCACTTTGACCCAAATAACGAATATAAAGCGCCAAGATTGGAGCAATTGATTGGGCAGAAATCTGGATAATCATACTAGTCACAAAGAGGCCAATTAAAAGCGATTTGCTAGGAATTTTAGCAAATACTTGCGAAAAACTCATTATCTCTACCTTTTCAATTAATTGGAAGTCCTCTCGCAAACCAAAGATAGTCAAGAGACAACAGATAAACAAAATCAACCCAACTAATAGAAAGGTCCCTCGCATACCAAAGGCCTCAGATATGGCACCACCTAGCAAAGGGCCAATCAAAACACCAGCTGTGAGACCAGTTGATAATGTGCCCAAGGCATAGCCAGAACGTTGCTGAGGAGCCTGACTGGCAATCAAAGCTGTTGCATTTGGCACATAACCTGCAAACAATTCATTCAAGATTCTCAAAAAAAGCATCCAGAAGACATTAGGCACAAAGGCTAAGCCTCCCATTGTAAAGGTCATGACCATACTGGCTCTAATCATCATGGGCTTTCGACCATAACGGTCCGCCAAGTGTCCCCAAACTGGTGAAACCAAGGCTGAAGCTAAAGCAGATAGGGCAACAGATAAACCAGCATACCATTCTACCATAGCACCTTTAACCCCTAGTTCTTCTACATAGAGAGCCATGAAGGGCATGACAATAGAAAAACTAGCCCCAGTAAAAAAAGTTCCTATCCAAGCAATTTTAAGATTTCGTTGCCAATCAGCGGTTTCAAGCTCTTTTTGGCGCAAATAATCATCTTCTTTCTAAAATTCACTATCCATTATAACACAATGACTAACTATACGAGGTTAGCTAAATCTTTTATGGCACCCTTCACCTTCTTCTTCAAATCATCGATGTTCCCGTTGTTGTCGATAACTAAACTAGCATAGGGCAGTTTTTCGGCTAAAGGCATTTGACTAGCAATACGCATGCCTGCTTCCTCAGCACTTAAGTGATTCCGTTTCATCAAGCGTTGTCCTTGTACTTGAGGTGACACCGCCACCAACCAAATCTGATCGAACCAATCCTGATAATCATTTTCAAAAAGTAAAGGAATATCCATAAAAAAGACGTCCTCTTCTTTGGCCAAGCAGTCTCTTTTTGCTGCCAGTTCTTCTCGAATAATCTTTCCCTGAATTTCAGCAGATTGATATCGCATTTCTTCACTTGAAAAAATCAGTTGCCCTAACTTAGGACGGTTCAATTCCCCATTAGGAAGAAGAATCCCATCTCCCAACCAATCAAGCAAGGCTTGATACAATCTTCCCCCTTTGACCTGCATGTCGTGTACTAGTTGATCAGCATCAATGACCTTATAACCTGCATCTTTAATTATTTCAACTACGGTTGATTTCCCTGAAGCAATGCCTCCTGTTAATCCTATAATCATCGTTTTTGACAATGAGGACACAAATGTGTTCCTCTTCCTCCTAACTTGATTTTCACAATCATGCTTGCGCAACGTGGACAAGGTTGACCTGTCTTTCCATAAACCTGTAGATAATTCTGCATGGTCCCATCCTCACCAAGGGCGTTACGATAGGTCCTTATAGTGGAACCACCCTTAGCAATCCCCAGCTGTAAAATGGCAATCGTTTGATCGTGAACCCGTTTCATGGCTGCCTTGCTAAGTTTATTTGCTGGTGTCTCAGGATGAACCTTGGCTGCCCAAAGCACCTCATCAACGTAGATATTTCCTAGACCGGCTACTAACTTCTGCTCCAAGAGTAAGGGCTTAATAGACTTGCCAGAATGCATTAAGGCTCTCTCAAACGGTACATATTTAAAGGTCTTCTTGGTAGGCTCAGGGCCAAGTTTTTTCCTTGTAAAATAGGCCTCTTCTTGTTTCCTATCCAATAAATCAAAAGTCCCAAACTTACGTACATCCTGATAAACTAGGGTTGAGCCATCATCTAGCTTAAAAAAGAGGTGAAAATGTTTGTTGTCAGGAACCTGGTCTGTGAACAGCAGATATTTTCCCTCCATGCGTAAGTGAGAAATTATTATCAACTGACCAAAATCAAAAATGAGATACTTTCCCCTACGTCGCATGGCTTGAATCGTCTGACCAGGCAAATCATGCAAAAAACTATCGTATGATGTCTTGATCATTTTAGGGACCTTAACTTCAAGTGACAAAATAGTCCTTCCTAGTAACAGCTTTTCTAAACCTCGTCTAACTGTTTCTACCTCAGGTAACTCAGGCATCTGCCCCTCCTTCTAGAAAGAAAGCCGAGCAAGTGCCCAGCTTTTCTTAGTATTCTTTTTCATTATAACCAAAATCGGCCAAATCAAGTTTTTTATCCCTCCAATTTTTCTTAACCTTCACCCAAGTTTCAAGGAAGACCTTGTCCCCAAGCATGAGCTCAATATCTTTACGAGCAAGAGTACCAATTTTCTTAAGCATAGCACCTTTTTTACCGATGACAATACCTTTTTGGCTATCACGCTCAACCATGATGGTCGCACGAATGTGAACCGTATCAGTCTCTTCATCACGCTTCATAGAATCAATGACAACAGCAACTGAGTGCGGAATTTCTTCACGCGTCAACTGTAGGACTTTTTCACGAATCATCTCAGATACCAAGAAACGCTCTGGATGGTCTGTGATTTGATCCGAGGGGAAATACTGGAAACCTTCCTCAAGATTATCACTTAAAACATCTACAAGGTGGGAAACATTATTTCCTTGAAGAGCTGAGATTGGGATAATCTCCTTGAAATCCATTTGTTTACGGAAATCATCAATCTGCTCAAGGAGCTGGTCTGGATGGACCTTATCAATCTTATTAACCACCAATATAACCGGAACCTTGGCTTGCTTAAGACGTTTGATAATCATATCATCGCCCTTGCCACGCGGTTCATCGGCTGGAACCATGAAGAGGACTGTATCCACTTCACGAAGGGTTGAATAAGCAGATTCCACCATGAAATCTCCAAGTGCTGTCTTGGGCTTGTGAATACCCGGTGTATCAATAAAAACAATCTGTTCTTTATCTGTTGTGTAAATCCCCATAATTTTGTTACGGGTTGTTTGAGCCTTATCACTCATGATAGCAATTTTTTGCCCCATAACATGGTTCAAAAAAGTTGATTTTCCTACATTAGGTCGACCAAGAATGGCCACAAATCCTGATTTAAAAGTCATATATCTTCTTTCTATTTTTTAGTTAAAAATCAAATCCCAAATTTTAGGTATGAAAACAATCATACCAGTAATGAGTGCGTAACAAGAGACAACCAGAACCGCTCCTGCAGCCATATCCTTAGCATTTTTAGCTAGCATGGAAAAGTGATAATTACTGGCTAAATCAACAACATTTTCCATGGCAGAATTAACAATCTCTAGGGCAATTACTAGAAAAACTGCCTGCAGGAGAAAAATCCATTCTATCGCTGACACACGAAAAACCAAGCCAGCCAACACCACTAAGATAGCCGATACCAAATGTTTACGCATGTTGCGTTCTTCTTTAACAGCCGTTATTATCCCTGTCAGAGCAAACTCGAAACTGGTCGTAAATTCTCTGTTTTTCCACTTTTTTTGTGGGTTATTGTCGCGTAAGTCCATAAGCAGTCAAAATTTCTTCCTGTAATCCAAACATTTCCGCTTCTTCTTCTGGGGTGTAATGATCATACCCGTTGATATGAAGAAATCCGTGAACAGCCAAAAAGCCCATCTCACGCTCGTAGCTATGCCCATATTCCTCAGCTTGTTCGCGAGCCTTATCAATAGAAATAAAGAGTTCGCCGATATAACTATCAAATTCCCCCATCATTTCAGCCAATTCAGGATTTTCAGCCAAATCTTCTTCATCAAAGGTAATATCTAACTCCGGCTTATACTCCAAACTAATAACATCGGTTGGACGATCCGTATCACGATACTCCAAATTCAATTCGTGACTACGTTCGTTAGTTACAAAAGTAACCGCCATTTCCTTGTCTTTCTTGCCAAGTTTTTGCGCTGCAAAATCAAGTAATTCCAAGGTTTGTTTTTTTATTTCTTCTGAAACTTGTCCAGTCTCATCAATCATTTCAACGTACATAGCATGCTTTTTCGGAATAGTTGAGCCTACTTAAAGGACAGAGCTGCTCCCTTCCTTTCATTAACAAATTAGCTTTTTATGACGAATACTAAATTGCATTCAATACTTTCACCGAATAATTTCAGTAAAATATCAATCAATTCATTATATCACAAGGACACAGAAAAAGCAGACCTGAGCCTAATTGTCTGCTTTTTATATAATATCTATGAGAATCGCTTACTTATCGATATTATCTCTAAAGCGTTGGATATGAATGGTCAAATAGACCTGTTCGTCTAAACTAAGTTCAAAAGCATAACTTGACTTGATATAGGTGACGATCTTTTGGGTACAGATAAAAGATTTTGGGTAGTTAGTCTTGGCTTGTTCATATAGAAAAGCATCGTTTTTACCACCACTAACCCCACTCACAATACGTTGCGCTAAGTACCGAAGATGAGTAATAAAACGGTTAAAAGAAAAACTATCTTGCTCCAAGTCACAAGCAAAATGAAGACGGACAATCTCACTAATGCAAACCACAATTTGAGTCATCTGTCAGTCTTTTTCATGGAGACCCGCATCCTTTTATGCATTGACAAAGTGCAAAGCGACTGAGGCTGCCTCATCATCTACCAATTCCACTTCTAAATCATTGGCAATCAAACGAAGGACTTGTTTTCCAATTTCATACTCCCGAGGGTAAAATTTCTAACTTCCCAAGCCAAAGGATTTTGTAGGGATATTTCTTCTCTACTGCGTTCAATAGCATAATGAAGATGGTCTGCAAGAGCAATAAAAAAAGAGGGATCAAACTTGGTTTGCAGAACAGCTTCAGCAAAAGTGATGATATTCAAAAAGACCTGCATTTCAGCATCAGGCAAATCTACATAAACACGAGTCCATTCGGCCACTGTCTCCGGATTTTCCAAGACAAAGGTCTTTTCAATCTTCTCTTTATCAACCGTCTCTCCGATCTTTTTTTGAAAGCCTAATCCCTTTTACCCATAACGATGTATTCTACGTCATTATCCATGGCTTGGACAACATTGTTATTTAAAATTTTTTCAATTTGCATCATAATCCCTCATCATTTAAGCCTTTCTTTTATTTTACAAAATTTTTAATGAGAAACCTAATGACAATAAACAAAAAGTGTTGGCTATACCAAAACTTTTTCTACAGTTCTGTTCGATTCTCGATGGCTCTTAGCAAGGTTACTTCATCAGCGTACTCGATGTCAGAACCAACAGCCAGCCCACGCGCTAGGCGGGTCACCTTAATACCTGCAGGTTTAAGGACCCGTGAAATATACATAGAGGTTGCCTCACCATCGGCCGTTGCATTAGTTGCGATGATAACCTCGTCAACCTCACTATCCATAAGACGGGCAATCAAACTTTTTAAATTAATATCATCTGGTCCAACACCATTCATAGGGGAGATAAGCCCTTGAAGCACATGGTAGAGACCACGATATTCCTGAATCTTTTCCATAGCAGAAACATCTTTGGAGTCCTCAACAACCAAAATCTTAGTACGGTCTCTAGTTTCATCCGTACAAATAATACATGGGTCATCATCAGTCAAGCGACCACAAACTGAACAATAGGTCAACTCACGTTTTGCTGCTAAAAGATTTTTTGCAAAATCATTGACATCTTCATCAGACATGCTAATGGTATAGAAAGCCAGACGTGTCGCCGTCTTAGCCCCAATTCCTGGAAGTTTTGAAAAACTATCAATCAGTTTAGCAATTGGAGTAGGATAAAGCATGAGGTCCTCCATTTCTTTTATATTTCTCAACTCATATCTTAAAGAACAAATACTCAAACACTATATCACAGAAAAATCTCTCATGCAAGGCACAAGAGATTTTATATTATTAGTGAGTATTTTGATAAAGTTCCATGATAGCTTTAACGGCATTTTGATGGGCCGTACTCTTCGAGTCTAAAGCATGTGGGTACATAATCCCAACCGCCAACTTAGTACCATCTTTGGCTGTCGCATAGGCGACAGCATTAAGGTTAACTGTCGTTACTAAATTTCCTGAATCATCTGTTGCATAGGTTTCGGCTGTCCCTGTTTTACCACTAATTGGAATAATAGAACTTGCCATGGCTTTACCGGTTGCAAGACTAGAACCTGAGTTAACCACGTCATGAAACCCTTGTTGGATAATCCCTAATTGCTCAGAATCTAAGGATAGCTTGTTAAGGACGCGCGTGTCTACAGTTGAAGATAAAGTTCCTAGACTACCATTTTCACCAGCATCATAGATACCTCCGACGATGTGAGGTGCTACACGTTTTCCACCATTTGCGATTGAGGCAACATACTGAGCCAACTGGATAGTTGTATAAGAGTCATATTGTCCAAAAGCCTCTGTCAAGACATTGGCAACATTATAATTCTTGGGAATGTAACCTTCTGATTCTCCTGGTAAATCAAGTCCCGTAGACACACCCATTCCAAACTCAGCATAAGTATCACGAAGCGTCGTCATCGCCTTTTCCATATTATCAGTCGACAAGGACATTCCTGGAACATACTGTTGCCCAAGAAGTTTGATAGCAACCTGAACCATATAGGTATTTGAGGAATATTCTAAGGCCTGAGTTGCGGTAATAGCACGACTACCTTTATCTGTAAACCAAGAGGTAATTGGGGGCGAACCAGCAATATTAATAGGTTGGTCAGTTAATACCTGGTCCCCATAGATAGCACCCGAGCGCCAACCTGCGGTTAAAGTAGCCCCCTTAACTACAGAACCTGGAGTGAAGACATCGGTGATGGTTCCTAAGGCATCAGCCTTAAAATCCTGTGCCCCTTGCTCGTGTTTTTGTCCTGCCATAGCAAGGACAGCACCAGTATCCGCATTCATAACTACTGCGTACATACCTTCAGAATAGGTCGCTTTATTCTCTGAAATCTCTGAAGATAGTTGTTGGCCAAGGATATCTTCAACTCCCTTTTGGAAATCAAGGTCGATGGTCAACTTCAGGTTGTTCCCCTTGCTACCTTTCTGAATGATTTTATCACTATCAACCTTACCTTCCTTGTCCACAGTAATCTCACGAACAGTATGTTTTCCTTGGAGCTCCTCTTCGTACTCTTTTTCCAAATAAGAGGTACCTACACGGTCATTTAGGGCATACCCTTTTTTTAGATAATCCTTAGCATCCTCCTGAGGCAGTCCTGCTTCTGAACTTGAAACCCTACCGATAAGAGGGGACAAGGACGAATCAGACGTGTGACGTTCCCAATCCTTAGCAACTCTAATTCCATTAAGTTCCTTCTGCTTAGCTGCCACAATCGCAATCTGATCAGGAGTCAAGTCCGCCGTCTTCAGTATGACTGTTGAGAAATTAGAAACAGCATTCATCTGAGAATAAATGTAGACTATCTTTAGCTCGTCCTCAGAATAATCAACAGCTTCATCAGGAACCGCATTAATAGCATTATTGTAGATAGTAGCTTCTGCTAATTTATTACCAAATTTATCTGTCTTCTTGTCATTAGGAAGATCATTAACCACACGCTTATAGTTAGCAGAATCAGCTAAATAAAATTCACGTTTCTGGCGATCTGTCACCTTAGTCTCTGTCAGTGTCACCAAAGTTGCCAATCTTTCCGCAACACTCTTCATGGTATCTGATGACACTAGATTACTACGCGTAAAGGTGATAACATCCTTACTCTGATTGGTCGTAAGAGCAATCCCCTTGGCATCAAAGATTTGCCCACGTTCGCTTGCAATCCTAACCGTATACTTGGAGTTATCCTCTAATTTTTTAGTATAAAAAGATTTGTTATAAACCTGCATATAGGTCAAACGCGCAAAAAGTAACAAAAAAAGAACAAAGACGACACCAAAAAGCAAGTAAACACGACGCGAGATGTTTACTGGCTTTCTAGGTTTATTCGCTCGTTTTTCTTTTCTCTTCTGACGCCATTTTTTCCATTTTTGACTATTTTTTTCCCAAAATGATGTCACTTTATCTCCTCTATGTTCTTATAAGAATTTTATTATATTTTATCACAAATCATCTTCAGCAAACTTAAAAAAATATCGAAATTTAAAAAAACTTGCCTCAATTTGAGACATGTTTTCAGATTTATAATGACAATTTTTTCATCCAGCTAGGAATAGCCTTGCTGATGCGAGTCGGCAAAACCACATAAGCATTTTCAGCGATATTATCCGCAATAGCTGAGTGGAGCCAGGTCGCAACGATGACCGCCTTATAAGAGTCAGTTGAGGCAAATTGGGCAAGAAATCCAGCAACCATACCAGCCAAGGTATCTCCCATTCCACCCGTTGCCTGATAGGGCCCACCGACCTCTAAATGGGCTACTTCTGCTCCCTGATAAACAGCTGTCTTATGGCTCTTGGCAACTAGAATTGTGCCACTTTGGAACTCCTCTAAGGCTCTTTGAGTATTGGAAACCGACTGCTCTGAAATAGCTAAACCAGACAGTCTTTCCCATTCCTTTTGATGGGGAGTGAGTATAAGGTGACACTTTGGCAAGCTGCTCTGATTTTTCTTTGCCAAAAGGTTAAGACCAGAACCATCAACAACCAAGTTCTGGTTTGACCTAATATTTGCCAAGACCAACTCCAAGGACCAATCAGCTGTCTCCTCCTCACCTAGACCAGAGCCGATTAAAATAACATCTGCTGCTCTAAGGTTATCAAGAAATCTTTCAGTCTCCCTTAGGTCAAAGGCCATAGCTTCAGGAAGGTGAGCATGAAGAGCTATGATATTTTCACGATCTGTAGCAACTGTAACCAAGCCCGCACCACTGTTGACACAGGCAATAGCAGCCATAATGATGGCGCCACCATAAGGATAAAGTCCACCAACCAAAAGCACTCGACCATAAGAGCCCTTGTGAGACTCTCTCAATCTAGGTCTTATCACTTGCCTAACTAAGTCATCATCAACTTTCATATGCTATCCTTTCAAACTACGAAGAGCAGCTTGATAGGTCTGTTCCATCAGCATGGTAATAGTCATAGGTCCTACACCTCCTGGGACAGGCGTGATCATGCTAACCTTCTCTTTCACTTGATCAAAATCAACATCACCACAGAGTTTACCTTCTTCATCGCGGTTGATTCCCACATCAATGACAACAGCACCCTCTTTGACAAATTCTTCTGTTACAAATTTTGCACGGCCAATAGCCACTATCAAAACGTCGGCCTTGTTACAAACTTTAGCCAAATGTGGCGTGCGTGAGTGGGTCAAAGTAACTGTGGCATTTTTCTCCAAGAGAAGCTGTGCCATAGGCTTACCTACAATATTACTGCGTCCAATGATAACTGCTGTCTTACCTTCCAATTCAACATTGTACTCACGGAGAATTTCCATAATTCCCGCTGGTGTACAAGGCACCATTTGAGGACGTCCATTCCAGAGGTTCCCTGTATTCATAGGATGGAAACCATCCACATCCTTTTTAGGATCAACAGCCAAAAGGATACGCATTTCATTAATATGATTTGGCAATGGCAATTGAACCAAAATCCCATGGAAAAGCGGATCCTGATTATACTTTTCAATGACCTCAATCAGTTCTTCCTCGCTGATACTCTCAGAAAGATTGACCGTCTTACTATGGAAGCCAGCTTTTTTAGCAGCTCGTTCCTTATTACGCACATAAACTTGACTGGCAGGGTTTTCTCCAACCATAATTACCACTAGTCCTGGAACAATCCATTCCTTTTCTTTTAGACGTGCTACCTTTTCTTGCAATTGCTCCTGCATGTTAACAGCTAGGGCCTTACCGTCCATTATAATCGCCATGGTGTTCTCCAATACATACTTTTTTTCAATTATACCATAAGAAGGCCTCTTTGTGACTTAATTTTCAAAATTTTCAAAAAGACATTTAAGATGAAACACAAAAAGCTGGGAACTTGTCCCAACTTCGTCTGATTATTCTTCATAATTAATTTACAAAACCATTTTGCTGACTCTACCCCTCAATAACTCTTAAGGTCTTTTGCTGGAATTTACCACTTTCATACATGTGATCTGCACCCATTAGTGAAACAAGAACTGAGTCACGGTAGTTCTTAGCTGTTCTTCTAGCAATATTAGGATGAGTCATCTTATTCTTAGCCCCCGCAATCACAAGAACAAGACATGAAGTGTTACTAAAATCCACGTAAGCCGCCTTTCTCTTATCAAATCAATGAAGGGCCATCTGAGTGTAAACTTTACCCGACTCAGATACTAGTGTCGTAAAGACTTCTTCTTTCAAAGACTCCTCTTGCTCATTCATACAATACTTGAAAAAATTCTTTTTTATAAGGCGGAATGGCTTTTTTCCAAAAAAACAACGTAAAAAGTGTTTGCCGAAACAAGCTAGCATGGTTGGATAAAAGGCAAAAATATTATCTATCAGAGCTGGTCACATGAAAATCATACCATCAATCTCTATCTTTTTAGCAGCCATTTGTGCCACTAGAAAACCTAAAGAGTGTCCCAAAAGAAGCGGTGGCTGATTTAAACTTTCAATCAAAGCCACCAAATCATCTCGATAATCCTGCAAAGTTACGGTACCAACTTTATTCAGACAGTCTTGATATGGTAAGTCATGGTAACGAAAGCTAGGTGTATGCACCGTATACTCCATCTGACGGAGACCTGTCGCAAATTCTCTCTAGATATTACCAGCACATCAGGTCTCATGAATTAGGACAATCTCTCTGTTTAAACCCATTTCTTTCATTTCGCCTTTATTAAGTCACGCTAGATTCTTTCAATGTCATCATATCATACTTTCTCTTAGGCAACCTTTATACATTCCTCACAGACGAGATATATTATCGATACTTTGAGACGAGTATTGTTTACGAATGTACTGAACGAGGTTAGTAAACGATTCGGTATTGATATAGTCCTTATCATGTAAAATAAGTAACTCATCTAAAGTAATGTGTAACTTGTCTAAAATATTGATGAGTCGAATACACGATATCTCTGATTCTCCGCGTTCAAATCGCGATATTTGAGACTTAGAAAGGTGCTCATCTGCAACAGAACAGAGACTGACTTGCTTTCCTTTGCGAACTTTTCTAAGTGTGGTACCAAGTTTTGATTTCATGATTTTCCATTTTCCTAACAAAAAGATGACTTAGTTTTTGTTTATTGTACAATAAATAAAAACGGAAAGGAAGTTTATGAAGAAGATTTCAAAAATTTGCCCAATTTTCTGGCTGGTATTGGATATCATTATCGGTGGTTAAAATGCTTAGGTGTACACATAAGTCTCTAGATACTCTAAAGACTTATACTTTCGGTCTTTAGGACTTTCCTTAGACACAAGCAATACATCAAAAACGCACTAGAAACTTCATTAACTTTAAGAAACGTGTCTTCATCACTCTGAACATACATAAAAAGAGGACCTATCCGGTCCTCTCTAGATGTTAGCTTTTCATCACCCACTACAGTTGACAAAGAGATATAATGTGTTTGTAGTGAACGATATTATATCAGATTTGGGACGCAAGACCATTATCAATCAAAAGGAAATATAGTATAGTAAATCAAATAAAACAAAATACAGTAAATAATTTTAGGTAGATTGATTATTTTGATCAATAATATCCTGTAAGGTTGGAGCCTTTAAGTCCTTCTCAGAAATTTGTTCAAGGTTATTTGGATTAATTGGTATTGGCCACTCAATTTTAAGGTCAGATGCTAAAGGAGAAAGTGCTTGCCCTGACATACCAGGAATCCATTCGCTATCAAAAAAGTAAAGGTATTCTGTATTGTTTTCTAAAGCTTGGAAACCGTTACAAACGCCGTTAGGAACAAAAACTTGAACTCCAGGATATAAATCCACTGTTACAATTTTACCAAAACTGGTACTGTCATTTCTGATATCAACATAGACACCGAAAGCTGATCCTTTGGCTACAGTTACTAATTTAGACATTGACTCAGCATGTAACCCTCTTACAGCACCTTTTTTCGTTTGAGTTAGATTAATCTGAGACCAAGTTGTAGAGGGTAAAATATCAGAATAAGCACTAAAACGAAACAGTTCGCGTACGGTTCCTCTCTCGTCTGTCACTGTCTTTGGTTGGATAATATAGAGTCCATCAATCTCAGAAGTCGAAGTTGACATATTATTACTTTTTAAAATCATAAAGCCTCCTTATTAACATTTAATTATATCATAATATTCAAATTTACACAAGTTGCATTGTAAGAAGAAATGACCCCTTATCCAAATTAGAGATCATTTTCTTATATTCCATTAGTGATTAGCTTTATGCATTTCTTCTTTGACCGGGCAAGAGCACTCACAATCTCCACAAGATCCTTTTCCTTTAATATAGTAACGAATACCTAAACCAGTCAAAGCGAAAATAATAAAAGCAATGATAAATGTAGACATAACAACTTCTCCTAACTATTAGCTTCTTGAAGATTTTCCAAGGTAATAATCTTATCCTTAATTTGACGCGGTTTACGAACAACGAAGTAAATCATAGTCACTAAAAACAAGACTGCTACAAGTGTCCAAAGCGATATTGGATTACCATAAAGGAGAACTTGACCAAATTGATATAAAATCAAGCTGACACAATAAGCCAAACCTGTTTGAAAACCAATAGCTCCAACCGTCCATCTCAGATTAGCCATTTCACGCTTAATAGCCCCGATAGCTGCAAAACATGGTGCACAAAGTAGGTTAAAAATCAAGAAAGAATAAGCAGCTAGAGCTGAATAATCTGCTTGCAGAGCCGTAGCCAAACCAGCTTCACTACTGTTATGATAGAGAATCCCGAAGGTGGCAACAACTGTCTCCTTGGCTGCTAAACCTGCGAGAGCAGCAACTGTTGCCTGCCAATTCCCAAAGCCAAGAGGCTCAAAAATCCAGGACAAGCCTTTACCCAAAGTTGCTAAGATACTCACTTCCGTATCAACGTTCTGTAACATAAAGTTGTAGTTGGACATGAACCAAATCAGGACAGTCAAACTGAAAATAATTGTTCCCGCACGTTTAACAAAACTCATGGCCTTACCAAAAGCATAACGTAAGACTGATAGGACTTTTGGCCAGTGGTAAGCAGGTAATTCCATGATAAAAGGACTTGTCAAACCACCTAAAAAACTAGTCTTTTTGAGAGCGATACCTGATAAGATGATGGTAGCTATCCCAATAAAATAGGTACTTGGTGCCACAAAAGAATTACCAGGGAAGAAGGCCCCTGCAATTAAAGCAATAATTTCCAACTTGGCCGAACAAGGCATGAAGGTTGCTGTCATAATGGTAATCCGACGATCCCTTTCATTTTCAATAGTCCGGCTAGACATAACTGCTGGAACACCGCATCCTGTTGAAATCAGCATGGGAATAAAGGATTTTCCAGATAGTCCAAAACGACGGAAAATACGATCCATAACAAAGGCTATACGACTCATATAACCAATATCTTCAAGCACACCTAAACAGATAAATAGCACGAAGATTTGAGGAAGGAAACCAAGTACCGTCCCAATCCCAGCTACAATACCATCAACAATCAGAGACTTAAGCCAATCCTGAACTTGGAGATAATCAAGACCAGAAGATACCAAATCAGGAACATACTTACCAAAGAGGACATCATTAGCCCAGTCTGTCCACATGGTTCCAACGGTCTGGATAGATAAGAAGTAGACCAAATACATGACTACTGAAAAAATTGGCAAAGCCAAAATACGATTGGTAACAATCCTATCAATCTTATCCGACAAGGTTAAAGCGAAATCTTCTGTATGACTCTCAGCCATCTGACAAACACGCTCGATAAAAGCATAGCGCTCGTTAATGACAATTGACTCCGCATCTTCTGTGAAAATTTCTTCAGTGATACGAATGATATCTTCGATTTCTTTTCGTTGGAATTGGGACAAGTCTAGCTCAGCCTCAACTAAAGAATCCTGTTCAAAGAGTTTAATGGCATAAAAACGCGCAGACCTTTGTGGCACCGAATTTCCCAAGACTTCTAAAATTTGCGAAATGGCAGCTTCCAACCTATCATCGTATATTGGAAAGGCAAGGTCACCAACCGTAGAAGTCGTTGTATGAGCTGCCTTTTTCACTACCTGATCCACACCAGTTTGTTTGAGGGCACTGGTGGCCACTACTGGCACACCTAGATGGTAAGACAATTTATCTACATTAATCTTTTTTCCCTGACCATCCAAAACGTCAATCATATTGAGGGCAATAGTGACTGGAATACCCGTCTCAATTAACTGCGTTGTAAGATAAAGGTTACGCTCCAAATTTGTCGCATCAACCACATTTAAAATGCTGTCAGCCCTTTGGCTTAACAAATAATCACGCGCCACCTTTTCTTCAGGACTGTAGGGTGACATTGAGTAAATTCCTGGCAAATCTTGGATTTCTAAATCCTTATTCTTTTTGACCAGACCACTCTTTCGCTCAACAGTAACCCCTGGCCAGTTCCCAACACGCTGATTATGTCCTGTTATTAGGTTGAATAAACTGGTTTTACCACTATTAGGATTACCTATTAATGCAATTTCTGTCATTTTTCCTCTTCCTCGTCCAACATGACCACACTAATCATTTGCGCTTCTGACTTGCGTAAGGTTAATTCATATCCTCTCAAACTAATCTCTAGGGGGTCTCCCAAAGGTGCTACTTTACGCAACAAAACACGTGTACGCTTTGTAATTCCCATATCCATAAGACGTCGTTTGGTTTCATTTGCTGAGAAGATATCCGTAACTATGGCAGAATGTCCGACTGGTAGTTCAGAAAGAGGGATTTTTTTCTGGTCCTCCTCTGCAGGAGCCAAATCAATTTTATCCAGAATCGAAGCATCAAAGGCTAAGCGACTACCTTTAACAATAATAATAGCGCTGTTCTTGGTCTTAGTTACCACCTCAATAGTTTCACCGGCAGCCAGCCCTAGGTTAGATAAATGCAAAAGACTATCCTTAGGGAGGTCAATGCCAAGAATTCGGTAAGGTGTTTTTAAGGCCGCATCATATATGAGCATCTTTCTTGACCTACTTAATTAGTTTTGATATGACATCATTATAGCATATTTATCCATCTTTTCCGTAATATTATCCTAAACAAGAATGATTCTAGAAAAGAAAAAACACAAACAGAAAAAGACTGGAAAGCTTCCAGTCTTCACAGACAATGTTTATATGCTTAATAGATATCTTACAGAACCTTACTCAAGAAATCCTTAGTACGCTCTTCCTTGGTATTGTCGAAAATTTCTCGTGGCGTGCCTTCTTCGACAATAACACCACCATCCATGAAGATGACACGGTCAGCTACCTCATAGGCAAAGCCCATTTCGTGGGTAACGATTGCCATTGTCATCCCTGATTTAGCGAGGTCTTTCATAACTGCAAGAACTTCACCAACCATTTCTGGGTCAAGGGCTGATGTGGGTTCGTCAAACAAGAGAACGTCTGGATCCATAGCCAAACCACGAGCAATCGCAATACGTTGTTGCTGACCACCTGATAGACTCGTTGGGTAGGTATCTGCCTTATCTTTCAACCCAACCTTTTCTAAAAGCTCCATAGCCTTAGCTTCAGCATCAGCTTTAGAAACACCCTTAGTTTTAATCGGTGACAAAGTGATGTTTTCTTTAACCGTCATATTCGGGAAGAGGTTGAACTGTTGGAAAACCATTCCCATCTTTTCACGCATTTTGAAAATATCGTTGCTCTTGTCTGTAATATCTACACCTTCAAAGGAAATCACCCCTTTTGTAGGCGTTTCAAGTAAGTTCATTGAGCGTAGGAAAGTTGATTTACCAGATCCTGAAGGACCAATGATAACCACTACTTCACCTTTTTTAATATCTAAATCAATCCCTTTGAGAACTTTGTTTTTACCAAAATACTTGTGGAGATTTTTAATCTCGATAATTGTTTCTGCCATTATTTACGTCCCTTCCCAAGTCGTTTTTCCATTTGTTTCAAAAGTGCAGTCATAGCCGTTGTCACAATCAAATAATAGAAGGCTGCGAACAAGAGTGGTGTCAAAGTCAAGTAGGTTGTCGTTGCAACAGTTTGTGCACCATTCCACAACTCCATAACCCCGATAGTTTGCAAGAGTGAACTATCCTTGATAATAGTAACAAACTCGTTACCCAAGGCAGGCAAGATATTTTTAATAGCTTGAGGCAAGACCACATAACGCATGGTATTCCATGGTCGTATACCAAGTGAGTAAGCTGCTTCAATCTGACCTTTAGGAATAGACTCAATACCTGCACGCACACTCTCAGAAATATAAGCACCACTGTTCAAAGAAAGGACGATAATACCTGGAACGATACGTGACAAATCAAGATTCAAAATCCCAAACTGAACAGTTGGAAGATTCATATGGATAAGATTAAAAGCAATCATAATCTGTACAACCATAGGTGTTCCACGGAAAACCCAAACATAAAGGCTTACTAACCACTCCAATGGTTTGATTCCAGAACGTTTGGCCAAGGATACCAAGACACCAAGGATGGTTCCAAAGAAGACCACGCAGACTGAAATCATAATTGTTACTAAGACACCATAGTTAAAGTAAGACCAAAACTGTGGTAGAAATGAAAAATTCATCAAGATACTCCTTACTAATATTCTTCAATATTATATCAGAAGACTGTATAATAATAAAGTATTTTTCTTATAAATGCGATATTTCGGTATAAAAAAATAATGATTGACATAGCAATCAAAAACTCTACGAAAACTTTTGAAGTGACTCCATTTTTTTTGCAATTAAAACAAGCATAAACCGAAACTCTCGCCCTAAAAAAACACCTGAAACTATTGAGTCCCAGGCATTTTGAATTTTTGGACCCCTATCTGAGGATCCAAATTAATTATTAGTAAAGCAAATCGTAGATTTCCATTGCAATCAAGTCGATGCTATCAAATGAGTATGACTCGCGAGCTTCAACGTCACGCAATATGTACACTGGACCATTTTCAGGATCGTTACTAAATGATACTTCAGCAACAACTACTCCTTCACGTTCAAAATTACGTTTCGAATTACCACCATCAGCCGCCATCATTTCCAGACGGTTAATGATTCTCACCAAATGTGATTCCATGTTATCTCTCCTATAAATTGTGTATTTCCTACTTATTTTATCACACTTACGGGAAAAATGGGGGAATTTTAAATATTTTTCAAGGAATTGTACATAATAGCCTTGATTGAATGCATACGATTCTCAGCTTCTTGGAAGATGATTTCACTGTATTTATGAAATACTTCATCTGTAATTTCTAACTCAGCCAGACAATATTTTTCATAAATTTCTTGTCCGATTTGAGTATTAAGATCATGAAATGCTGGGAGACAATGCATAACGATGACATCTGGATTTTCGACCTTAGCAAGTAAGCCTACGTTAATTTGATAAGGCAATAGTAAATCTATCCTTGATTTAAAATCTACCTCTTCGCCCATAGAAACCCAGACATCAGTATAGAGCATATCCACTCCTTTAACCTCTGAGATATCATCTGTAATGGTTAAGTTAGCCCCATTATTATGTTTCTGAGCTAGCTCTACAATATCAGCCTCTGGCTGAAGTATTTCTGGCGAAATAATCTTAACATTAACGCCCAAGATAGCCGATGTCACCAATAGAGAATTAGCAATATTGTTACGACCATCTCCAATATAAGCAATGGTCAAGTCCTCTAGACTACCAAAGTGCTCCTTTAAGGTCATGAAATCCGCAATCATCTGAGTTGGATGCCAAGTATCTGTCAAACCGTTCCAAACCGGAACACCAGAGTACTTAGCCAAGTCCTCAACATCCTCTTGTTTAAAACCACGGTACTCGATTCCATCAAACATAGAACCAAGGACCTTGGCCGTATCAACAACCGATTCCTTCTTACCCAGCTGAATGTCTCCAGCACCAAGATAGGTTACATTCATTCCTAGATCCTGACCAGCCACAGTGAAGGCTGAACGGGTTCTTGTCGATGTTTTTTCAAAAATCAATGCAATATTTAAACTATCTAAATATTTATGCGGAATTCTATTTTTCTTTAACTGTTTAAATTTTATAGATAAATCAATCAACTCCTCTAGTTCCTGTTTAGTAAAGTCGATTTCTTTCAAGAAGGATTTAGTTTGTGTCATGGGTATCTCTCTTTCATTTTGAATAATATAAAATATTATATTATATTTATGTATGTTTAACAAGTAATTTTGTATTAAAATTCATTTTTAGCAATCGTGTTCCTCAAGTACCAAAAATAGATGCTTTTTACTTGCAATATAACTACTGCATGCTATAATAGAATCATAGATTTGACCTTTTTTGACCAATATATTTTCAAATAAAGGTCTTTCCCAACTCAGATAGAAAGAGGTACTGATATGCTCTGCCAAAACTGTAACCTTAATGAAGCTAGTATCCATTTGTATACCAACGTAAATGGTAATCAGCAACAAGTTGACCTCTGTCAACATTGTTATAAAATCATAAAATCTGATCCAGAGAACCCCCTTAACCAATTCAATCAAGCAGGAGGTTCCAACTTCTTCGACGATTTCTTCAGTGACCTAAACAACTTCCGTTCTTCTAGCGGAGACCTTCCTAATACACCTCCAACACAAGAGGGAGGTAACCGTGGAAACGGTGGTCCAGGCCGTCCTGGAGGACCACGTCAACAAGCCCCTCAACAACCTCAAGGCCTTCTCGAAGAATATGGAATTAATATCACAGATATTGCTCGTCGTGGAGACATTGATCCTGTCATTGGTCGTGACGAAGAAATCATTCGCGTCATCGAAATTCTGAACCGCCGTACCAAGAACAATCCTGTTCTTATCGGTGAACCTGGTGTTGGTAAGACCGCAGTAGTCGAAGGACTTGCCCAAAAAATCGTTGATGGAGATGTGCCACAAAAACTCCAAAGCAAGCAAGTTATCCGTCTTGATGTTGTAAGCCTAGTTCAAGGGACTGGTATCCGCGGCCAGTTCGAAGAACGCATGCAAAAGCTCATGGAGGAAATCCGCCAACGTCAGGATGTTATCCTCTTTATTGATGAAATCCATGAAATTGTAGGAGCTGGTAATACTGGGGACGGCAATATGGATGCTGGAAACATCTTAAAACCTGCACTTGCCCGTGGAGAGCTTCAACTTGTTGGAGCAACAACACTCAACGAATACCGTATCATTGAGAAAGATGCGGCACTCGAACGTCGTATGCAACCTGTTAAGGTAGATGAGCCAACAGTTGAGGAAACAATCACAATTTTGCGTGGTATCCAGCCTAAATATCAAGACTACCACCATGTCAAATACACTGATGAAGCCATTACTGCAGCTGCAGAATTATCCAACCGCTACATTCAGGACCGTTTCTTGCCAGACAAGGCCATCGACCTTCTCGATGAATCTGGCTCTAAGATGAATTTAACCCTCAACTTTATCGATCCTAAGGACCTCGATAAACGTTTGATTGAAGCTGAGAATCTTAAAGCTCAGGCTACTCGTGACGAAGACTTTGAAAAAGCTGCTTATTTCCGTGACCAAATTGCTAAATACAAGGAAATGCAACAGCAAACCATCAAAGATCAAGATATGCCTATCATTACTGAAAAACATATCGAAGCCATTGTCGAGCAAAAAACCAATATTCCTATCGGTGATTTAAAAGAAAAAGAACAATCTCAACTTCTCAACCTCGCCGATGACCTTAAGGCGCATGTTATTGGCCAAGATGCCGCAGTTGATAAGATTGCCAAAGCTATCCGCCGTAATCGTGTTGGACTTGGTGCACCAAACCGCCCAATTGGTAGCTTCCTATTTGTAGGCCCTACAGGAGTCGGTAAAACTGAGCTCTCTAAACAGTTAGCCATCGAGCTCTTTGGTTCATCTGATAGTATGATTCGTTTTGACATGTCAGAATACATGGAAAAACACGCTGTTGCTAAATTGGTCGGTGCTCCTCCAGGCTATGTTGGTTACGACGAAGCTGGGCAATTAACCGAAAAGGTCCGCCGTAACCCTTATTCACTCATTCTCCTTGATGAGGTTGAAAAAGCTCACCCAGATGTGCTTCACATGTTCCTTCAGGTACTTGATGATGGTCGTCTGACTGATGGTCAAGGGAGAACTGTAAGTTTCAAAGATACCATCATCATCATGACTTCAAATGCTGGTACTGGTAAAGTGGAAGCAAGTGTAGGTTTTGGAGCTGCTCGTGAGAATCGTACCAATTCTGTTATCAACCACCTCGGAGATTTCTTCAGTCCTGAATTCATGAACCGTTTTGACGGTATTATCGAGTTCTCTGCCCTAAGCAAGGAAAATCTCCTTACTATCGTGGACCTTATGCTTGATGGCGTCAACCAACGCTTGGCAAACAACGGTATCCACCTCAGTGTGACTGATAAAGTTAAGGAAAAACTGGTTGACCTTGGTTATGATCCTAAGATGGGTGCTCGACCATTGCGTCGTACAATCCAAGACCACATCGAAGATGCCATTACAGACTTCTACCTTAAAAATCCAAATGAAAAAGATCTCAAGGCTGTAATGACTTCAAAGGGACACATCACCATTAAATCTGCTAAAAAAACTGAAAAAACTTCTCAGAAAACTGAAGCATTAAAAGAAGTCAACTAAGGAAAGAAACCAAGTCGAATGACTTGGTTTTTTATACTTTTACATTTTCTCTTTGTAAAATTATCCCTAATTCTGCCTAAATCAATAGGAAAATGAGGAGTTTTTTAGTATAATGTAGGAAAATAAACCTAAGGAGCAACTCATGAATCCAACATTTGGTGACAAGGTTGAGGAAGCTCATTATCAAACACGTTACGGTGTTTATGCTGTAATTCCTAACCAAGACAAGACAAAGATCATTTTAGTGCAGGCTCCTAATGAAGCTTGGTTTCTCCCAGGCGGAGAAATCGAAGCAGGTGAGGATCACTTTAGTGCCTTAAAACGCGAGTTAATTGAAGAAATTGGGTACACAGCCACTTTAGGTCAGTACTATGGACAAGCTGACGAATACTTTTATTCAAGCCATCGTGACACATACTACTACAATCCAGCCTACATTTATGAAGTTGTAGATTTTTCAGAGATTGGAAAGCCCCTTGAAGATTTCAACAACCTGGCATGGTTTCCAATTGATGAAGCAATTGCCAAGCTAAAACGTGGTAGCCATAAATGGGGAATCGAACAATGGAAAGAAAGCAATACACTAATTGCCAAATCCTAGGAGGAAACTATGAAACTCATTAATACAACCTGGACCCATCAAAAACTAGTTAACAATCAACTCGATAATACAGATGCCTTTCTTGTAGAGACATACTCTGCTGGAAATACAGATGTTGTCTTTACACAAGCACCGAAACATTACGAACTTCTAATCTCAAATAAACACCGTGCTGTTAAGGACAACGAATTAGAAGTTATCCGTGAATTCTTCCTCAAACGAAAAATTGACAAAGACATCGTTTTGATGGACAAACTAAGAACAGTACACACAGATAAATTAATTGAGATCTCATTCCCAACAACTGTATAAATTCAAAAAGAAGCCGTAGCCAACCGCCACAGCTTCTTTTTTATAAGACTTTAGAAGCTTGGTCCAAGACTTCCATAACCTGGCGGCTATGCTTCAACTGCTTGGCAACACTTTCAAAATCCATTGTCGCAATCATTTTTTCAAAAACTACAAATTCATCATACATACGATGGTTTGGGTTATTAAGATTAGTCACAATCTCTTCTTGACCATTAAGAGTAAGATCAATTTCAGGAAGGGTGTTGGTTACACCAAAAATGGTAATAGCTCCCTTATCACCTTGAATAGTTGAGCGAATTTCAGCACTACAGTCCTTTGCTCCAATGGCAGCAGCCTTAAAGTTACCATAGTCCAAAACTAAAATTCCTGAAGTATCTACTCCTCGCTCTACATTCGGTAGATATTCCACACGATTAGGATTTCCAAAAAGACCAACAAGAAGGTGAATATTATAGATATTAAGATCTCTAAGCGGCTCCACCACCCATTTCAGGATTGAAGGCAGGAGCAATCTCTCCTTGCTTAAAGGCATCGTAACGTGACGAATATTGGGAATAATTGATGTTGACAATTTTGATATCACCAATTTCAGATAAGGAGTCCTTGATAACTTTAAAATTTTCCAAATATTGATTTATTATTGCTTCTATCAAGAGAAGCTCTTTTTCTTAAGCAAGCTTAATCAGCTCTTCGAACTCTTCCAAATGCAGGGTAAAAGGTTTCTCACAGATGACATGCTTGCCAGCCAGAAGTGCTTGCTTGGCATAATCATAGTGAGTATGATTAGGTGTTCCAACATAAATGGTGTCAACATCTGGATTGGACAAGATGGCTTCATAATCACTTGTCGCCTGAGTTAGACCATATTGTTTGGCTAAAGTTTCAGCCTTATCAAGTGATTGTGGTGTCGACATTATAGCCTTCAGCTCAATGTCCTCAATAGTCGTTAACACAGGAAGGACCTCTGTAACAATCATTCCTGTATCTAATAGTGCCAGTTTCATTAAACTACCTCCTTCTTTCTCTAAACGCTTTTATACATGGAGTAATTCCATAAACACAACTATAATAAAAGAGGACTCCCATAGAAGCCCTCCGAGACTTAGTTACGTCCAAGCAGTTTCTTAACTCCTTGAATGGCTTTATATTTTAGCGGTTGTGGATAATAACGGAAAGTTCCCATCTTACGAACGATATAACCATTAAAGTTTTGTTTAAATCGCAAAACCCCATCAGAACCATCAAAGATGCCCATGATACCAAGGAAATTATAGAAACCAATACCACGTTTAATAGCCTGTGTCATCACATACTCCTGCAAGAGTGCAGGTGCATAAAACTTATTAAATTCAGGGTAAGAGCCACTGAAAAGATAGACTGCCTCTTGAGGTGTGTAAACAAAAAGACTTCCGGCTAGAACAATGTCTTCCTGACCATACTTGTCAATAAAGGCAGTTGCTTCGCGCTTGCGAACATCAAAAGTCTCAAACTGACTTGATAGCTCCCTCAATTGGTTTTGTTTTTTCTCAGATTTTGGATTGGTCTCTAAATCAGCTTGCAATTTGACAATTCTAGCTCTCAACTTTGCCTGATTACTCTCTAAATGATCAAAGTAATCTTGAAAATTCAGGGTAGCTACCATAAAATCAGCATTATCACCAAAAGCATCATAAAAATCTTGATAATAATCTAAAGATTTGTCACTATACTCACGACGATCAGAGGTCGCTGAAGTAATTTCTTTAAAAATAGATAACTCATCGCGTTTCAATTTCTTCAGTTTAATACCGAATGTTTTGGCTTTTTTTACAAGAGGTTTCCCTTTTTTACTGAATGATTTGATGAGATCTTTTTCTTCAATCCCAGACAATTCTTTAACATAGTGCCAATCGGGCTCACCACCAGGATACCCTGTCTGCAAACCATCAAAACTATAACCTAGGTCAGTCAATTGACTAATCAATTGTTTCTGCTCACTACTTATTGGTTCACCATTACTATCAAAGATCTGATAAGTATCATAAGGTTTGATTACCAGTTCAAGAGCACCATTTGCCTTAGCATAGTCCTTCAAACATTGGTAAAAGTCACTTAGATGAGCCACACTTGAGTGAATTGGTCCACAATTCACCTCCATACGAAGCCCACCGGTCATAGGCATACTATAGACAATCGCTGAAACTTCTATTTGGTTACCTTCTTTCCAGGCAACATAGCTAATGCTAAATCCACGTTTCTCAAGAAGCTTAGCCATTTCTTCAGTTTGCATAAAAGAACGCTCAGAAACCTGTTGAGCATGTGTATTAAATTCTTCTTTAGTTACTTGAATAAAGCTCATTTTTTTCCTTCCTAAAATGGATACAGTAAATTACTAGTGAGATAAACAGCAAGAGAACAAGTATTGCCACTAACGGTAGTCGGATTGGACGACAATTAAGCAACAAATCCCCACTGACAGCATAAATAACGGAGAGTGGGGTCATTCCAATTAGTGGTGCTAAAATCCTTGTCCTTGTGGGTAATTTCATCTGAACATAAGCGTAATTGACCAAAGCTGATGGGATAAAAGGAATAGAGAATGCTAGGAAAATACCAATAAAGCGATGTTTAAAGTACTCATCATAGTTTAGGAGTTTCTCCATACGTTTAGACTTATCAAATCTTCTTAAAATTTCAAATCTAGTCAAATTATCAAAAGTATTACCTATAATGTTCAAGGGAATTGAAAGCAAAGGGGCATAAAGTAGCCCAACAAAAATACAAAAAATAGAACTTGAAACTCCAAAAATAGCTAATGACAGAATCATGAGACTAATAAGAACAAGTGCATTTAAAAAATTTGACTGCTTAAAAACCAATTTTAAAAAGGTTTGATCATGATTAGCATTCCTCTATTTCTTGATTTTGGGGATAAAGTTATTTAAAAGAAGCCATAAGATTACCAGAATTAAACCTGCTATCCCTATAAAAATACCCTTTTTAGTCATTACATTTTCACAAATTTAATCACTCCTTTTATTATAACAAAAAAATACCTTCATTGATTTAGAAAGGCATCTTTTACTGTGATTACTTGTTAATCAAATTTTCTTGAGACTTGTTTTCCAAGGTACCATTTTTAAAGTTAAGAGTAAGGCTACCTGTTTTTCCTTTCTTAGTTACAAGGTTAGATGACCAAAGTGCTTGTGTCATTGTCGCATCAGAAGAAACAGCGATAGAATAAACATCTGGTACCCCAAGTATTTTGACCGCATTATCATAGCTAGTTCCATTTTTAAGATCTTCATACATTTTCAAAGTGATTTTAGAATCCCGAACGTAAGAAAAAGTTGAAATTGACTTAACAACGGTACTATTGTTAAAAAGTTTTGCTGCAACAACAACATTATCATACTGCCAATTATAGACATCAAGCGTGGCGTCTCCTGCCTGCTCATGACTAGTTGATGTTGGCTCACCAAACCAACCCCTTCAAACTATCAAGATTTGATCCCCCAGAAAACTCCTGAGAAGCATTTGCCATGATAATCTTATCAAAGTTCTGACGAACATTTCCATGCTTAACAGTTAAAACCTTTGATGCTTCATTATCCAAAGAACCTTTTGTCTCAGTCTTAGACGAAGAATTTCCGCAAGCAGCTAAGGAAACAAGTGAGACACCTAAAACGGTCAAAGACAAAAATTTTTTCATAATAAGTTACTATACACAAATAAAAGGCTGACGCCTCAAGTTTTTATGGAGCCGGTGGGAGTCGAACCCACGTCCAAGCATCTGCCAACATATTCGTCTACGACCATAGGTTATGTCTTTCATTTAACAGATAGACGACACATAACTCAAGCCTTCTATATGCGAGCCTATAAATCTCTTTTCGACCAGCTAGGCAATGATCGAACGTAGCTTATAAATCAATAAAACCTCTAAACAAACATAAGCAATCTGCTAGAAGTCACGCGAGCAGGTGTTTAGGCTGCTACAGCGTAAGAATTAGTATTTTTTGCAGTTATATTTAACTGAGCGTTAACGTCGCCACACGAGTCGCAGAATATGCCTCATAATGCCTGTCGAATCCGTAACGGCCCCAATATGAGATATTGATTATTATAGCAAAATTTTTAATAAATAGCAAAAAATTACCAAGATATACACAAAAGTATAGACTATGTACGATTTATTAGCATCTAGCTTTCTACCCAATTTACAGAAATAGATAATTCGGTTATTATTACAAATTACTATTCATTGACTTTCTCCCTAAACTCTAAAGATACTATATATCAGTTACCTTTTCTAACATTCCCTGAATTTAAAGAGCACTCTTGATAAATTTAACAACTAAAAAACGCTGAAAGCACTACGCTCTCAACGTTTCCACTTTGCACCCTAAGGGAATCGAACCCCTATCTCAAGAACCGGAATCTTACGTGATATCCATTACACTAAGGGTGCTAACAGTATACTATTATAGCATACTATATAATATAAAAAAAGACATGTTTCCATGTCTCTTTATTATCTTACAATTCGATATCTCCGAAAAGATCCGCCATTGAGAATCCAGATTGAGTTTCTGGAAGTTCGTAGTCACGTTTTTCTTGACGTTTTGGACGGCGTGGACGTGATTGACGCTTTTCGTTGTTTTCCCCTTCAGCGTTAGCTGGACGTTCTTCAAGAGCTTTGATAGAAAGTGATACACGTTCTGCATCAGCGTTTACTTCAAGAACTTTAACAGTAACGTCTTGACCTACTGAAAGAACATCTTTTGGATTTTCAACACGTTTGTGTGAAATTTGTGAGATGTGAACAAGTCCATCGATTCCTGGTAATACTTCAACGAAACCACCAAAGTCAGTCAAACGCTTAACTTTACCTTCGATTACATCACCAGCAGCAAGTTTTTGTTCAACACCATCCCATGGTCCAGGTGTTGTTGCTTTAAGTGAGAGTGATACACGTCCTGCTTCTTCGTCAATAGCAAGAACTTTAACTTCAATTTCATCACCAACAGATACAACTGATTTAGGTGAAACGTTACGTTCGTGAGACAATTCAGTCACGTGAACAAGTCCGTCTACACCACCAAGGTCAATGAAAGCACCGAAGCTTGTCAAACGAGCAACTTTACCAGTTACTACTGAACCAACTTCAAGTTTAGAGAAGACTTCTTTACGAGCTTCCATAGCTTCTGCTTCAACAACTTCACGACGTGAAAGGATGAAACGGTTTTCAGCTGGATCAACTTCTTTAATTTTAGCGTCAAATTCTTGACCTACGAATTGTTCAGTGTTACGAACAAAACGAGTATCAATCATTGAGGCTGGAATAAATCCACGGAGTCCTTCAAATTCAACTGAAAGTCCACCTTTAACAGCACGTGTTCCTTTAACAGTAACAACTTCTTCTTCACGACCAACAAGTTTATCCCAAGCTTTGCGAGCCTCCAAGCGTTTTTTAGATACAAGGTAAGTTACAGTATCAGTATCTTTACCAACAACTTGACGAAGAACAAGCACTTCAAGTGTTTCACCATCTTTAACAAGGTCGGCAACGTTTGCGTCACGGTCATTTGTCAATTCACGACGTGTCAAAACACCTTCGATACCTGTTCCTTCGATAACAACATTTGCTTGATCATTATCTACTGAGATAACTTCAGCTGTTACAACGTCACCTGTGCTAACTTCGCTAACACTATTTAGCAATTCTTCAAATTCGTTCATTCTAAAAAAATCCTCCAACAAGAGCCAGCCAATTCTGACCCTTGATAACAATATATTTTTCAAGGTACCCGCAAAGACAATTATTAACATAGACGGTGCCAATGCACCCGATACCATTGACTGGGGTAGCTGGATTCGAACCAACGCATGAGGGAGTCAAAGTCCCTTGCCTTACCGCTTGGCTATACCCCAATAACAAAATGCTATAAAAAAACATCTAAGCACTTGATATCGAATATTCCGATTCAGTTTCTTAGACATGGAGAGAGAGGGATTCGAACCCCCGAACCCGAAGGAGCGGATTTACAGTCCGCCGCGTTTAGCCTCTTCGCTATCTCTCCTTAAGAACAAGAAACAGTATAACACAGTTTCTTGATCAAATCAAGCCTTTACTTTGGATTTTAATGATTAAGATTGTAGGCTTCGATAATGGCAGCTATTGCATCATCCATTTTCTTGTGGAAACCTGATACATTTTCTTTATCAACAACGGCAAACTTTCCATCGATTTCTACAATTTGTCCGATGACTTTCTTTCCAACAAGAAGCTCAAAACCTTCAATGGTTGCTTTGTTTACAATGACTTTGGCATCTTTGATTTGGATTTCAATTTTTTTGTCTTTTTTACTCATAGATCTATACCCGATACCTAAATCGAGCCATCCTTTCTTAGTGTATGTCCTTAATTTTACCGAAAAAGAGAAAAGCTTGCAAGGGCAAGCTTTAAAATAATCATTTATTTACTTGGAATTAGTCAACTTTGACAATCCATCCTTCTGGGGCCTCAACGTCACCAAATTGGATACCTGTTAGCTCATCATAAAGTTTACGTGTTACAGGTCCGACTTCTGTTTCTGAATAGAAGACATGGAAGTCATCACCGTGTTGTACACCACCAATTGGTGTGATAACAGCAGCTGTACCACAGGCACCGGCTTCGACAAATTTATCCAACTCGGCAATCTTAACATCACCTTGAATAGCTTTCATACCAAAACGATTTTCAGCCAGGTAAAGCAATGAGAATTTCGTAATTGATGGCAAGATAGATGGGCTAAGCGGAGTAATGAACTCATTATCTGCTGTAATCCCAAAGAAGTTTGCAGAACCGACTTCTTCAATCTTAGTGTGGGTTGCTGGGTCAAGGTAGATAACATCAGAGAAATTAGAATCATGGGCAATTTTCCCTGGCAACATACTTGCCGCGTAGTTACCACCAACCTTAGCAGCACCTGTACCATGTGGTGCTGCACGGTCATATTCGTCCTGGATAAGGAAATTCGTTGGAGCCAATCCGCCTTTGAAGTAGTTCCCTACTGGCATAGCGAAAATTGTAAAGATATACTCATCTGCCGGGTGAACACCAATAATGTCTCCAACCCCAATCAAGAGTGGACGAAGATAAAGTGTTGCGCCAGTACCATATGGTGGGACGTATTCTTCATTAGCACGGACTACTTTTTTACAAGCATCTACAAATTTTTCCACTGGAACTTGTGGCATCAAAAGACGATCAGCAGTACGTTGTAGACGTTTGGCATTTTCATCTGGACGGAACAATTGAATAGAGCCATCTTTAGTGCGGTAAGCTTTGAGACCTTCAAAAGCTTCTTGACCATAGTGAAGGGCTGGAGATGATTCTGAAATGTGCAAGGTTGCATCCTCAGTCAATTGCCCCTCATCCCATTTACCATCTTTGTAATATGAAATATAACGGAATGGAAGTTTACGGTAATTAAATCCTAAATTTTCCCAGTCTAAATCAACTGTCATGTGTATGTCCTCTTTTCTGTTACTATGTGCTCTCTAGTATAGTCCTTTTCATTGAAAATTTCAATGTTATTTTGCAAAATTCTGACAATTATTTTATAAGAGTTATTTTGTCAGCCAAAGAAAAAACTCTGTCCTCTAGTAAGAGAACAAAGCTTTCTTAACTCTATTTTTTAAGAATTTTGGCTGAGAAGACTTCCTTATCTGCTAGTCCTTCAATGAAACTTCCGTTGCTAGTACGCTCTGACAGATTAAGAAGTGATAAATCAACCTCTGCAGTTTCACCTGTCGTAGCTATTACAAACAAGATCTGAGGAGTCTCTTCTACTGGTGTTGCTAGAAGATCTATCTCAGCTCCAGCATTTTCTGTAAAGACTGGGCCAGCTGTGAAGACACGGTGAGGCTTGGTCTTAAGCTCACGAAGAACCTGGAGACCTCGACCAGCTCGCTTAGCCCGTGGAATATCGGACGTCGCCACACGTTTGAGACTAGCTCGTTGTGTAAGTAAGTAGAAACTTTGCGTATTTGCCACAAAAACGGCTTGAACCTTGTCGTCATCCTTAAGATTGATTGCCTTAACACCTACTGCCTTAGCACCAACCACTGGAACTTCATCCGCATTGAAACGAAGGGCATATCCTTTTTGAGTGATAATCATGATATCATCCAATTGAATTGGAGTTACTGTGACAATCACATCACTTTCATCCTTGAGTTTACCATATTTAACTGACTTAGACTTATAGGTACGCCATGGCGTAAATTCCTTACGTTCGAAACGTTTAATTTGACCAAGCTTAGTGGTTGCCAGGTAAGTACCAGTTTCAAAATCATCCAGGATTTCTGCATAAAGCACTTCTTCATCTTTCGAAAAATTAGTTATAGTTTGTGATAAATGCTCTCCTAGATCCTTCCAACGAATATCTGGTAACTCATGTATTGGACGATAAATCACATTGGCCTGATTGGTAAAAATCAAGAGATGCTGTGTCGTCTTAGCCTGCTGAACCAGAATCAAATCATCATCATCACGTTTTCCAACTTCTTCAATCTTCGAAGCATTGAAAGATCGTGGGCTAGTACGTTTGACATAACCACCACGAGTGATGCTGACATAGGTTTCTTCTTCAACAATTAGACTTGCGGTATCAATTTCAATAGTCTTGGTTTCTGCTTGCAACTCTGAACGACGGTCATTTCCAAATTTCTTCTTAATATCACGAAGTTCACGTTTCATGACATTAAACAGGGTACGCTCATCACCAATGATGGCAGCCAAGGTCGCAATCTGTTCACGTAAATTGGCTTCCTCATTTTGGAGAGCGACGATATCCGTATTTGTTAAACGATAAAGTTGCAAGGTCACGATAGCTTCGGCTTGTTCTTCTGAAAAATCATAGCTGACTTTAAGATTTTCCTTGGCATCTGACTTATTTTCAGAAGCTCTAATAAGGGAAATAACCTCATCCAAAATTGAGATAACACGAATCAACCCTTCAACAATATGAAGGCGTTTTTCAGCCTTTTCCTTATCAAATTTTGAACGAGCAACGATAATATCGCGACGGTGAGCAATGTAGCTAGACAAAATCTTTTGTAAGCCCACTTGACGTGGGGTGAAATGATCAATAGCCACCATATTGAAATTGTAGTTGACCTGCAGATCCGTATATTTCAAAAGGTAGTTAAGAATGGTTTGGCTGTCAGCATCCTTCTTAAGTTCGATAGCAATACGCAAGCCTGAACGGTCAGACTCATCACGAACTTCTGCAATGCCTGGAACCTTGTTATTGACTCGAATATCATCAATTTTTTTAACAAGAACTGCCTTATTAACATCGTAAGGAATTTCAGTAACAATAATCTGTTTCTTGCCACCTTTGAGTTGTTCAATTTCAGTACGCGAACGCACGACTACTCGGCCCTTACCAGTTTCGTAAGCCTTACGAATCTCATCTTTCCCCTGAATAATAGCACCTGTCGGGAAATCTGGTCCAGGCAAGAATTCCATCAACTTATCCAGTTTAGCAGATGGATGGTCAATCATATAAACAACGGCATCGATGACTTCTGCCAGATTATGTGGCGGAATGTCTGTAGCATAACCAGCAGAAATCCCTGTCGCACCATTGACCAAAAGGTTTGGAAAGGCTGCAGGTAAAACGGTTGGTTCCTTCTCTGTATCATCAAAGTTCCAAGCCCAAGGAACAGTGTTTTTATCGATATCTTGAAGAAGGTACCCAGCAATCTCTGACAAGCGTGCCTCGGTATAACGCATAGCCGCTGGTGGATCACCGTCCATAGAACCATTGTTACCGTGCATCTCAACTAGGATTTCACGATTCTTCCAGTCCTGGGACATACGCACCATGGCATCGTAAATAGAGCTATCACCATGTGGGTGGAAATTACCCATGATGTTACCAACAGACTTAGCCGATTTACGATAGCCTTTGTCATAGGTATTGCCATCCTTATTCATGGAATAAAGAATACGACGTTGAACGGGTTTCAGACCGTCACGAATGTCAGGTAGCGCACGCTCCTGAATGATGTATTTGGAGTAGCGTCCAAAACGCTCTCCCATGATGTCCTCAAGGGACATGTTTTGAATGTTAGACATAAGATACAAAGGGACGATTCGGCTTGCCGAAAATCTCTATAGAAAAATAGGAAACCGATGCAAGGTTCGATGAAGCCAAGGCGATTTATCTACTTTTCCTAAGAAATTAGTCCCGTGTTCAGTTACATTCAGTAACCAAACGACCCTTTCTGTAAAGTTTAAAATACGTTGTTAAATGGTGGGGAAGGAATTTTCACACAGTATTTAGGGCGTGTTCAACTCCTTTCAAAGAATGTTGAGTGGTTTTCTATAGAAAAAGGAATTTAGTTACTGCAAGTAACCGAACAATCCTTTCTGTAGTTTAAAGTGTTTAAAATAGATTATTGAATCAGTGATTAGAGAGTTCCTCCTCAGCATAAGCCGTCATCTCTCATTCTCTTTATGATTGTAGGCAAACCCCATCTTTTTAGCCAATCATACTTCCCTGTAAAATCATCATGAGAAGCCTTACCTCTAAAAAACTTTCAGGGTCTCCAAATTTAGATTCAATTACCTTAAGTATGCATAGACGAAATACTATCGGTGTATACAATCCTAAAAGTCTAATTTATCGACGATTCATGATGGTTACAAGAAAAATTGAGGACAAAAAACTAATAAAAGAAAACCTAAGTATAGATCCATTATTCACACTCCTTAAAACGCTGTCGTTTCTTCCAAGGTAAATTTAACATTATCCTCAATCCATTGACGGCGAGGAGCTGCCTTATCTCCCATTAGCACTGAGACGCGGCGTTCGGCACGCGCTAAATCGTCAATAGTCACTCGGATAAGCGTTCTGGTCTCTGGATTCATGGTTGTTTCCCAAAGCTGGTCAGCATTCATTTCACCAAGTCCTTTGTAACGTTGGAGAAGCGCACCTCTACCAAACTTTTGACGAAGTTCTTCAAGTTCCCCATCGGTCCAAGCATATTCGACAACTTCCTTCTTGCCTTTACCTTTAGACATCTTATAAAGAGGGGGCAAAGCAATATAAACGTGCCCTGTTTCAACCAATGGACGCATATAACGATAGAAGAAAGTAAGCAACAAGGTCTGGATGTGAGCTCCATCGGTATCAGCATCGGTCATGATGATAATCTTGTCATAGTTGATATCGTCAAGGTTAAAATCAGCTCCAACACCTGCACCAATAGTGTAAATCATGGTATTGATTTCTTCATTTTTGAGAATATCTGCCATTTTGGCTTTCTCTGTATTTAGGACCTTACCTCGTAAGGGCAGAATTGCCTGGAATTTACGATCACGGCCTTGTTTGGCTGATCCACCAGCAGAGTCCCCTTCGACCAGATAGAGCTCATTTTTCTTGGCATTTTTAGACTGGGCTGGCGTCAGTTTCCCTGACAAGAGTCCCTTGTCTTTTTTATTTTTCTTTCCATTTCGGCTAGCATCACGAGCTTTTCTGGCAGCTTCACGGGCATCACGGGCCTTGATGGCCTTACGCACCAAGTTAGAAGCCAGATCTCCATTTTCCATAAGGAAATAAGTCAGATACTCTGAAACAATACCATCAACAATAGGGCGAGCAAGTGGTGACCCCAACTTATCCTTGGTTTGCCCCTCAAACTGAAGGTGCTCTTCAGGAACTAAGAGCGAGATAACCGCTGACAAGCCCTCACGGTAATCCGACCCTTCAAGGTTCTTATCCTTTTCTTTGAGTAAGCCAGTCTTACGTGCATAATCGTTAAAGGCCTTGGTAATAGCAGATTTGAAGCCCGTCTCGTGAGTACCTCCGTCCTTAGTTCGGACATTATTAACAAAGGAAAGGATATTATCAGAGTAACCATCATTGTACTGAAGGGCTAATTCCAAGTGAAAATCTTGCTGATCTCCATCAATATAGATGACTGGCGTCAGCGTTTCCTTGTCTTCATTCAAGTAAGACACAAAGTCTTGGACTCCATTTTCATAATGGAATTCTTCGCGTACTTCTTCTTCACCACGCAAGTCTGTCAATGTCATGGTAACATTCTTAAGAAGGAAGGCTGATTCTTTGAGACGCTCTGAGATAGTATTAAATTTGAAGTCTGTCGTTGAAAAGATGCTAGCATCAGGCATGAAGGTTACTTTTGTCCCTGTCTTAGACTTAGGTGCCTTGCCAATCTTTTCGAGCCCTGTAACAGGGTGACCACCATTTTCAAAACGCTGGCGATAAACACTACCATCACGGGTAATCTCTACCTCAAGCCAGCTAGAAAGTGCATTTACAACTGATGATCCTACACCGTGAAGACCACCAGAAGTCTTATAACCACCTTGTCCAAATTTACCACCTGCGTGGAGGACTGTGAAAATAACTTCTACCGTTGGTTTACCCATGGCATGCATACCTGTCGGCATCCCACGTCCAGAGTCAGAAACGGAAACAGAACCATCCTTATTTAAGGTGACAGCAATGACATCACCAAAGCCTGAGAGAGCTTCATCGACCGCATTGTCGACAATCTCCCAAACCAAGTGATGAAGACCTGTCCCATCTGTTGAGCCAATGTACATCCCTGGGCGTTTGCGAACAGCATCTAACCCTTCCAGTACCTGAATGGCATCATCATTATAATTATTTACATTTATTTCTTTTTTAGCCAAGAGTGACCTCCAAAATTTTCATCCTTATTATTTTATAAGTTTTCAAAAGAATTTGCAAAGGAAATTGAGAAAGCTCATAGGGTATCTTTATGCTGACTAGCTTTGTCAATTACTAGGCTGTATGCTATAATTATCTCATGAAAATCTTATTATTAATCCTTATCGCCTACTTGCTAGGTTCCATTCAGACTGGTCTCTGGATTGGAAAAGTTTTCTTTCACACTAATCTTCGAGAGCATGGATCTGGAAATACTGGAACAACCAATACCTTCCGTGTTCTTGGTAAGACTGCTGGCACAATCACTTTCTTAGTGGACATGCTTAAAGGAACTTTGGCAGTGCTCTTACCTATTTGGCTGGGTATCACGGAAGTGTCACCCCTAATCATTGGTTTCTTTGCAATTATCGGGCATGTTTTTCCATTCTTTACGGGATTTAAGGGTGGAAAAGCCGTTGCGACAAGTGCTGGGGTGCTTCTTGGTTTTGTTCCCCTCTACTTTGTCTTCCTACTCCTGGTCTTTGCTTTAACGCTCTATTTAACCAGCATGATTTCATTTTCAAGTATCACTGCTGCAGTTGTTGGACTGATCACCTTGGCTACTTTTCCAGCCATCCACTTCTTGCTAGATGGCTATGACCCAATCTTTAGTGCTGTTCTTATCATCATAGTTTTAGTGATTATTTTCCGTCACACTGAAAATATAGCTCGTATCCGTAACCATCGAGAAAACCTGGTACCCTTTGGACTTAATTTAACTAAACAAAATCCAAAGAAATAATTAAGGCTCTTTGTCAACTGTAGTGGGTAGATGAAAAGCTAAATTCTTGAGAGGACCAGTTTGGTCTTCTCTTTTTTAATATTTACTGCCATCAAAATCCGTTTCTTAAAGTTTTCAAAGTTCCTGAAGCC